>Ga0366780_1002_pt1 | contig 50787 bp, 48 predicted proteins | sample BONcelN113001E11_FD_207073 | JGI IMG/M metagenome (GOLD analysis project Ga0366780, IMG submission 207073) | Enriched cells from coal bed in the Powder River Basin, Montana, United States - BONCAT cells N11 rep2 HSBNCT.N11.300.1.E11 ...
ACAGGTTAGTTTTGAGAACCTACTATGGGCAGGAATCGCTCTTCTTTTAAGCGTAACCGGATTTACAACCGGCGGGATGATCCAAAGGCTACATGTGAGTTCTCATACAGATTATGTCACAGGATTGTGGAACAGACGGTACTTCTACCTACGATTGGATGAAGAAGAGGCCCGCGCGACCCGAAAAAATGCACAGTTGTGTGTTGCCATGATTGATATAGATAACTTTAAAGCGATCAACGATAGATATGGTCATGCCGCAGGAGATATGCTATTGGCTGATCTGGCGACTATGTTTAGGAAAAATGTTCGGGAAACAGATATCGTTACGCGTTGGGGCGGCGATGAATTTGCCATCATCTTTTCTGGGGCTTCTTTAATGGAGGCGTATGAGATCATGGAGCGGATTCGCCAAACGGTTGAAATGCGATTTAGTTCCTCATATGGTCTTGCTATAAGCGCAGGGATCATCTCGCTAGAACCTGACCGAGACATAAAAGACCTGTTAATAGCAGCCGATCAGGCTTTATATAAAGCAAAGGAGCAAAAAAACTCGGTTATTACGATTGTGGATATTCCATGGTAATGAAGAGAAAATCAGCAGAATACAAAAAAAGAGAAAGCGAATCGACGGTTTGAGGCAGTGATAGAAGAGCTTCAGTTATTTAGGCGCGAAAATCCTTAACGGTCTTAATAGTTGTTTCTTACAGTAGAAGGTGGGCACTATGCGAGAATTGCTCATACAGAATTGGGAGGCGCACTCCCTGTTTCATCAACTTAGCTATAATTATTGGATACAATATTCCCTTTTTACTTGGCAGTGGTGGCTCTTGGCAGCTATTCTAGTAGTTCCCTGGTATTTCTGGTGGCGGATCGCAGATAAACGAAGGTTATTAGAAATTTGCTGTTATGGGCTTATGACATTTATTGCAGTAATAGCTGCCGACGCAATTGGACTGGCTTATGGATACTGGATTTATCCCATTCGGCTGGCTCCTAAATTTCCGCACATCCTATCTGTGGACACCACGGTATTACCGATTGTTTATATGCTAATATATCAATCTTATCCGAAGTGGTTACCCTTCATTAAAGCGTCTACCGCTATGGCAGCGTGTTTCGCTTTTATTGGTGAACCTATCGCTGTCTGGGCGGGGGTATACGAACTGATAACTTGGAAGTATCACTATAGTTTTCCATTATATATCTTGTTTGCGGCAGGTTTAAAGTTTATCATCGAAAGCATAAAGTCGGTGCAGTCCAAAGATGATTTACGGTTGTAATGGATACAGCCCCTTAAGGTCATCAGTACAAGGGCAGTTTAAGCCCTAAGGCGCCAAGGTAGCAGCGACCAACTCGGCTAAGCAGGCCCACTACTGCCTGGCATTCTGTTGGTTTGGTACCACGGCGGACTGCATTGCGGCGGCGATTACCGGGAAATGGCGGGGAGAACTGAAATAAGTCAACACCCCCCGTAATAATAAAAGAATAAGAACGGTTCACCGTCAGTCAGGACGGTGAACCGTTCTTGTCTATATGAGAACAATCTTTAAATTTGAGAGGGATTTGTGATAGCTGTCTGCGGGTTAACGGGGTGTAGCTTTTTCTTAAGGACATGTGGAGGTTCTGTCTTGCGATACAGGCCCTCTGTTTGCAGGTTACTGCATACAGAGGGCCTGTCTCTGCTCTGGCGCATCGGACAAATCAAGTTATTTCTTAGGCAGATAAGCTAGATGCTTTGCGCCTGCTTTAATAAACTCCTCAGGTGTAATTGCTTTTGCAAATAATTTTTTAGTTAAGCTTCGCCACTCATCAGCTTCATTTTGTGGCAATATAGAATACCAAAAGCTTGTGTAATATTTTGCTTCAGCTACCATGGTTGTAAATTCTTTCACCGGAAGAGGCAAATCATTGGGAGGTGTCAAGGCAGCATCCTCCGTAAGATTGAGATAGCCATATTTGGTAACGTTTATTTTATTCACTTCTTCCGAAAACTTCAGGCATATTTTCGCAGCTTCGTCTTTATAAGCAGTCTTTTGGTTAATGGCTAGACCGGGCTTTAAGGTGTGATTAATATCTATTAGGTATTTTCCATAATCGGAGTTAGGATTCGAGCCACTATTAGGCCATTGAATCAGCCCGATTGCATCATTGCCCATGTTTTCCATTAGGTGAAAGACAATAGTGGATTGATGTGGCAATAAGAGGGACTTGTTTTGGATGAAATTTTGAATGGATTCTACTTCACCGGTTTGCAGATAATCCTTCGGAAAAGCACCTGCATCCACAAGTTCTACAACCTTATAAGCGGCGTCTAAAAAAATCTTATCGTCAAAATCTATTTTACCGGTTCTTAACTTGTCCAATGCATAGGGATCAATTCGATTTACAATCATGTCATACAGTAATTCTCCCAACCAATTATCTTTGTCGCCAAGCTCGATGACAGAGTAGTTTGTTTGATGTTTTTGGTTATAGTCATTGACTGCATGTACTATGTTCAACAGATCATTCCAGGTTTTCGGCGGTTCTACTCCGATCTTTTTCATTAATGACTTATTGTAGTAAGTTACGGCGTAGGCTTCTACAAGACAAGGGATGATATAGTTATTTCCATCCGCATAAGGGTACAAGTAGGAATCCTTATAATTCAGACCTGAATTTTTTATATAATCTTGTATCGGTAAACAAGTGTCGGCATTTATTAAAAAATCCGGGAAAGTCCCGCCCCATACAGCGAAAATATCGGGAAGCTCATCGCAGGCTAAGCCGATTCTCAGTTTATATTTCAGTTCTTCTGAGGCGAAGGTTTTAACGTTTACAGTATAGCCAAGCTCTTGACCGAGCTTTTTCCATAAGTCATTATAATGGGTACCGGGCGTGTTATGATCGAAGAAAATCCATACATTCAGTTCCGTTTTCTTATTTTCTAAAGGAGTTTTGGGAAACTCGCTTTGTGGCTTGGCACAACCTGAAATAATTAAGGAAAGAGAAAGTATAAAACAAATTAATAATTGATACCGGTAAATAGGTTTCATATAGAATATCTCCTTGCTTGCTATGTAATCTATACTCAAATTATTATTTTACAAAAGGAAAAGAATGTAATAATATCATATCCACGAGGTGGTTTTACTTGATAGGGAATAAGAGCGGTATTCATTTATTTCGACAATTTATCAATAAGATGGATTTTCGAACAAGATTATTTTTAACCTTTCTTACCATAGCGCTTCCAGTATTTCTGATTATCTCGGTAGGTTTTTATTATTTTCTCAGTAGAAGTGCGGAAGGCGAAATAATAAATTCTTTGCTTATCACCATGGAACGGTTAAGAAATCAAGTGGAACTGGTGACTAATGAGACTGAAAACATATCAAGAAATATAATATACGACAAGGATGTTCAGGTTTTGCTTCAAAAAGTCAGGAGTGGAGAAGAATATCCGAATACTAGTGACGTCAGTTATTCTATTAATAGCTTTATTATCAATAGAGAGTATATCAACAGTGTTGTACTAATGAGTGAGAATTACGTTATCTATTCTACAGAAAAAGCATATACCAATGTTTCAACAATAAAGCAGATACAAAAGAAATGGTGGTTTTCAAAGCTAGGAGAAAAAACACAACCATTCAGCTGGTATGGACATGCTTTAGCGGAAACAAAACCGGAAGAATTCAGAAGTAATGATATGATGCTGACCAGAGTCATTCGAAGTTTGGAAGATTATAAAATACCTATTGGCAGAGTTATGATTTATATCAATAAACGCTATATAGACGGGGTTTTAAAGGATGTCGGATGGGGGAGTACAACGAATGTTTGGATTATTACCGCAGATAATCAAGTAATTTTAAAAAATACACCCGCCCGGGATTATTCCTTTCTTTTTGACCAGATCATAGCGGCAAAGGACACGCAAATTATTAATGTGAACGATGAAAAATATGTTACCGGAAAAATATCATTTAAAAACAGCAATTGGCAGTTAGTGGTTGCTACTCCATTTACAGAGGTTAATGACAATATTGTCTCAGTTAGGATTCAAATGATTATTGTTGCCGGTATCGTACTGCTTATCCTTTTTTTTATGTCTATTCTGCTAGCAAGTAGTATGGCCAAACCGATTCATACCTTGTCAAGTATGATGGATTTGTACCATGGGGAATTTTCAAAAGGAGAAACTTTAAAGGTAAATGATTATGATTCCCGAAAAGATGAAATAGGGATTATTTATCGATCCTATCAACGCTTGGTTAACCGTATAGAAACGTTAATAAAAGAAATCTATATAAAGGATTTAGAAAAAAAGGATGCCGAACTGGCGCTTTTGGAAACGCAAATTAATCCGCATTTTCTATATAATACGTTAGACTGTATCAACTGGATGGCCTTAGCCAACGGTGATGAGAGAATTAGTGAGATGGTAACAGCTTTATCCGATACTTTCCGCTTGAGCCTTACCAAAAATAATAGCTCCTTTGTAGAGATGGAGTATGAGCTGCAGTATATCGAAAGTTATTTAACGATTCAGAAATTGCGTTTTGGAGATCGACTTACCTGTAACTATGAAATCGATGAAGATGCCAGAAAGTTAAAAGTATTACGGTTTGTTTTGCAGCCTATTGTTGAAAATGGGATTAAACATGGTATCAGTCTTTCTGAAACGACAGGAACAATTGCGATAAAAGTTCAAGTTGTAGGAGAAGTTTTATACATTACAATAATAAATGACGGTATTGATATTGATTTAAAGCAAGTAGAGAAACTTTTGGAATTTGATGTAAATAATACGGAATATCTTTCTTTTGAAAGTAAAGGTTACGGTATTCAAAATATTAACCGGAGAATCAAAATTATTCATGGAATGGAATATGGGTTGCAGTATAAGATTGTGGATAACCTGCAAACAGCCTGCATAATCCGTTTACCCAAAAACATACCGAATATAGCAGATTAAATTTAGTATGGCTTTCGGTGTTATGGAAAAAAGTTTAATGTTGCTTACGGTAATTAGACAAACTGATACCGGTATGTCTTTTGAAAATTTGTGAGAAATAAGCGTAATCATGATAGCCGACAGCTGCTGAAATCTCATACATCTTCATGTTCGTATTCGATAAATAATATTTAGCCTTTTCAATACGTAAGTTAGTAACGTAATCAATGAATGTCATATTCAACTCTTTTTTCAGCAAGTCACACAAATAGTTTTTGCTGATATACGTATTTTCTGCCACAGTGGCAAGAGAAATATTCTTATTGAAGTGATTTTTAATATACTGGATTGCTGCCAGAATTGTTTTAGAAGGTGCAAGTACACTTTGCGAACTTATTAAGTCTGCCAGTGCATCCGCTTTTTCTACAAGTAAATTTCTAAGTTGAGCTGTGGTCGGGCAGAGTTGCTTCAAGCGTTCTATTTTTAGTAAATCCCTAGTAATGTACTTATTCTGAGAATTGTATTTATCTTGAACTTGGTACAGCTTTATCATGACGATAATTGCAATACTATATCTGAAATCTTTATAGAGAGAGACGGTTGGGAAATCTAAAATAATTTCTATGGATTGTAAAATCTTACTTTTGTCATTAGCAAAAATCGCTACAAATAAGCTTTCTATCTCGGAATAGGAAAAATACGTGGTTGAATCTACCGAGAGAAGGTTGTCCGCAGGAAGTTTAGTATCATTCAAGTTTGTATCTGAGGTTAAAATAAGCTCATCACACTCAGAATCTGCAAAAAATAAGTTGTACATAGAAGAGTGTATCTGACTAACACCTACCAGTAGTTTCAGCCCATGGCTATTTTTTTCCTTTGTATATTGAAGAACACGGTTTAAAAGGTTTTCCTGAGAAAAAACCGCTCTATTCAAATCATATATATAGAAATACATGTACTCGTCAGTATAAAACTCTTCGATTAAACCGTAAGCTTGCATGTGCTCTTTAAATTCACTGAGCAGCTTTTCGATAATGGATATAAAATCATCTTCTACATGAATCTCATCAATGACGAACTTTACTAGGATAAAAGGATGATCAGCAAAATGAAAACCCAGCTGAGCATAAAAATTTTCCAGGTCTGAAGCGGAAGTAGCCCCTTGTTCCATAAGCATTGTAAAAAATTTATTTCTGAGGATAGCATAGTTTGACTGAGCCATATTTGTCCATGTTTTTAATTGTTGTTCGAAGCTTAATTCAGCTTCGATTTTTTTTTGCATGGTAGTTAGCATTTCTTCAAAATTCTTCTTTCGAATCGGTTTCAGTAAATAATCACTAACTCCCAGTCTCATAGCGGTTTGCGCATAGACAAAATCATCATGTCCGGATAAAACTACAATTTGAACTTGAGGTAACAGTTGCTTGGCTTTTGCGGAAAATTCCAGGCCATCCATATGAGGCATTTTAATATCCGTAATAATCAAGTGAGGAGATAGATCTTTCATTTGGTCCAGTGCCTTTTGGGGATTGGTAAACGTACCAACTAGCTCAAATTGGTAATTTTCCATTTGAAATATCTTTTGAATACTATTTAAAACGATCTCCTCATCATCAACCAAAATAAGCTTGAACATAAAAGCCCTCCATAGTAATTCGAAAAATATGAATATAGTAAAGATATGAATATAGTAAATGAAATCAGAAAATAACACAATATTAAAGCAGACGGCATTCCTGTAAAATACGAAATAGACTAAGGCGGGCAAGCTTGAATTTTAATGTGTGAATAATCTCACAAAAGACTGCAAGCTGACTGTTCCATGTAGAAAAACGAAGAAAGGAGAGCTATGAGGACTCATATCTAACAATAAGGGGAGGATACTATGGAAAACTCAAAGTTGACAAAATTTAATGTTTTTACAATGCTTTTAATCCCATTTGTATGGATATATGAACTCTCTGTAGTCGCTCCAATTTTAGGTTCTATATCAGCAGCATTTCCGCTGGCATCAACATTTGAATTGCAGCTAATTGTGATAATGCCGTTTTTTACCTCAATTCCGATGAGTGTAGTTGGCGGAAAACTAGCGAAAAGATATGATAAAAAAAGCCTGATTATTGCGGGATTGCTGATTTATGGTATTGCAGGTATGCTGCCTTATCTGGCTCAGACAATGAATCAGATTTTAATTTCCAGATTGATTACCGGTATTGGAGTAGGTCTTGTACTACCTCTACCGAATGCTATGATTGCAGAGCATTTTACCGGTACTCAAAGGCAAAGGCTGCTTGGTTTAGCTACTAGTGTTGCTAACATCGCAAATGTGCTTGACAGTATTGCAGTAGGCTTCATTCTTCTACTAGGCTGGAGGTATCCATTCTTATGCTTTGCCGTTTGTCTTGTTATCATGGTTATTGCAATATTTGGATTGCCGAAATCTGACCCTAATAGACAGGCCGCTGAAGCAGTGGACCATCATCTGCCAAGCGGAAATGTTCCTCAAATTGTGTATGCGTTAGTTGCTTTTATGACAATTAACTGGGTATTCTTTGCTTTTAACATTGAGAACATGGCCTTGTTTATGACTACGGAAAAGATCGGCTTACCTTGGATGATTGGTATAGCAGTTTGCTTACCGGGAGGTGCATCTATTCTATCGGGAGCAATTTTTCCGAATTTCTATCATAAAACCCAAGAGTATATCGTTCCTATATCCTTAGCTATTTTTGCCATTGGCTACGTAGTTCTATATGTTGCATATTCCTTTGAAACGCAATCTGTTGCCAATATTTTAATTGGATTTGGATCCGGAATGCTTACACCTTACATTTTAAACTTAACATCACAGAAAGTTGAGAAGGGTCATAGAGATGCTGCCTATGGTTTTGTAACTAGCGGCATTCATATTGGATTTTTACTAGCCCCATTTGCTCAACTGATTATCGCAACTATTTCAGGAAATGAATCGTTTAGATTTTTATATGGATTTTCAGCTATCATATTGATTATCTCTACAATCATAGCTTTCTTTGTAGCAATGAAAAAACCGAATCAAGTAACAGAAGCGGTTTAATTCCAGAATGGGCATGTTTCTAAGAACGATTCACTGTCAGTCAGGACGGTGAATCGTTCTTGTCTATTATGCGAACAATTCTGTAAATGGAAAGGAATTACCGTTTCTAAAGGAGAATGACAGTAATAGAAATCGGAAGGGAGAATACATTCTCTTCTTTGGGCGGTCGAATTATGGATCGAAAAAGTTTACGGTTTGTTTGTTTGCTCATCATTGTGATGGCTGTCTGGGGGTTAACGGGGTGCGGCTTTTTCTTGAGCAAGAGCAAGTATATTGATTTTGAGAAAGTTGAAACACCTCCGGCCATCGCTGCCGTCAATGCCGATTCTCAGGCATTGCGGGTGGCGATTTCCTCTGTATTATTGCCGCAGGAGACAGTAGTGCATTACCGCTCTATTGCTAATTTTTTAGGGGCGCAGGTGGACAGGCCGGTAATTCTGATTCAACGAAAAAGTTATGCCGAGATTGCACTGCTGCTCTTAAATGGAGGAGCAGACATCGCGTTCTTCTCATCGGGAGAATATGCAAACTACAGCGGCTTTGATGAGATTGAGATGCTGGCTGCGCAGCAGCGGATGGGTCTGCCCTATCATCAGGGGTATATCATTGTTGCGAAGGATAGCGGGATAAGCGGGATAGCCGATCTTAAAGGCAAGACTGTCGCATTTACAGACCCCTTAAGCTATTCGGGTTATACCTTTTTAGTACATATGCTGCGGCAGATTAACCAGACTCCGGAACGGTTCTTTGGACGCTATATTTACACTTACAGCCATGATAATTCCTTTCGCGCAGTGGTAAACAGGGTTGTAGATGCTGCACCTGTTACCAGCCTGGTATACGACCGGGCCAAGCAAAAACAGCCCGATTTGGCGGAAGCGGTCAAAATTATTGCTGTTTCACCGCCTGCCGGGACCGGTCCGGTAGTAGTAGGCAAAAGCGTCAGTCCGGGACAGCGGGAAATCTTGCGCAAGGCCTTGCTTACCATGCATGAAAGCCCCTATATGAAGCCGGCACTGCAAGGCTTATCCATTGACCGGTTTGTGCCTCCTCAGGCGGAGCTATATGAACCGATCCGGCGAATGCTGCGGGAAAAGCGAGAGCAGCTATGATGATGCCACGGCTGTCCATTTATTACCGGATACTCGCGATGGCACTTTTTATCATCGCGCTGCTTAGTTTAGCTACCGGGTTAATGGTTTGGGACTCGCTTGATGATATTGTTTCGCAACAGCTGCAAAAACGCGGTGCCGAAATTGCAACTCACGTAGCATTGAGCAGCGGCAACTATATATTAATGGAAGATCTGTACAATCTATATGACTTGGCGGCTCAGACAGCAGCAAACAGTGAAGATGTACGGTATATTCTCATCATAGACAGTAATAAGCGATTGCTGGCCCATACCTTCCATGGCGGTATACCCAGGGGCCTGCTGGATGATATGGCGGAGCTTAATCAGCAGGAAGCAGCCATATTTAACTCAAATGAAGGGATTATTCATGATATTGTTGTTCCCATTGAAAATGGAGCGGTCGGTTATGTCCGGGTCGGCATGACCGAGGAGTATACGCGCAACTCGATTAATCAGCATATAAGAGACGTATTGCTTACGGTCTTTGTTATTTGCGCACTGGCTGTATTCTTGTCGAGCAGGATATCGGCGTTAATTACCAAGCCGATTCGCAATCTGGCGGAAGTTGCCGAATCAATAACACAGGGCAATCTTGAGATTCGGGCCAATATCCGTGATAGAGGCGAGGTTGGCAGGCTGGCTACCGCTTTCAACGAAATGGCTGCCAGTCTCATCAAGGCCAGCGGTGATAAGGAAGTTCTGCTCGGTGAGCTTCGCGCCAAGGAACAAATACGTGATACTTTAATTTCAAAGCTGATGACCGCTCAGGAAGATGAGCGCAAGCGGATTTCCCGTGAACTGCACGATGAAACTAGTCAGGCGCTGACTTCGCTGATGCTGACAATGCGCGTTTTGGCGGAAGATGCGCCCAATCAGGAGCAAAAAGATGCTTTGCTGCTGGGCCGTGACGTGGCTGCCAATATTTTGCGGGAGGTTCGGGATCTGGCGATTGAGTTAAGACCGCCTGCGCTGGATGACCTCGGTTTAGCTGCTGCCATAGAGCGGTATAGCGAGAAATTTGCCAGCCGTCATGGCTTAGACATCGACTTAAATACAGCGGGCCGGCAAACTGCTGTTGATGACCAAGTTGCGGTGGCCCTTTACCGGATTGTCCAGGAGAGCTTAAATAATGTTGTGAAGCACTCCGGTGCAACCACTGTAGCAATCTCTATCACCTTTCAGCCCGATCAGATTATGGTCACAATAGCGGACAACGGCAAGGGAATATCTGATGATGATTTAATCCGGGCCCAGAAAGAAAATCGGCTTGGACTGTATGGCATGCGTGAACGGGTAGAACTTCTGCAAGGCAGGCTGGATATTAGTCAGTCCCCCCACGGCGGTACTGAGCTTTGCATTACAATTCCTCAATACCACCCGGAGAAAGGAGAGTCATCGTGAAACAAAAGCTTAAGGTGCTATTGGCAGATGATCATAAACTGCTTCGCTCCGGCCTGAAGCTGCTGTTGCAGCGCAATCCGGAAATACTGGTGGTTGGAGAGGCGGCCGATGGTGAGCAGACAATACAACTGTTTGAACAGCTTCAGCCGGATATTTTGCTTCTTGACCTATCCATGCCCAATATGGATGGAATTGAATGTCTCAAGGAGATTAAAAGCCGTTATCCTGAGGCAAAGATGATAGCCTTAACGATGCACGAAGATGAGAATTATATCAAGCGGGCTATGCAGGCAGGCGCCTCTGCTTATGTGCATAAAAGCGCAGCCGATACTGATTTGTTTAAAGCAATTGAAGCGGTGCGGGCAGGTGAACTTTACCTCAGCCAGCAGGATTCCAAACTATTGCTGCACGTTTTACTAAAACGGGAACAGGAAGCAATTGATAAAAAAGCGCCTTACGTTCTGCTCAGCCCCAGGGAGCGGGAGGTCTTGCGCCTGGTGGCCCACGGTTATTCGCTGGCCGAGGTAGCAGATAGACTGTCGCTGAGTATTAAAACAGTGGATACCTATAAAGTACGGCTAATGGAGAAACTGCAAGCAACCAGAAAGAGTGAACTGGTAAGCTATGCTCTAAAATACGGTCTGCTGTCGACTGACTAGTGTCTGTAGGGGATTTTTCCGACACTAAGTTACGTGATTATTCGGACAGCAACTTGAGAGATTTTTCCGATATATGGCAGCCTGCTATTGTGTGATAATTTAGAAAACACACAAGGGAGGCTGTTTTTTCATGTACAAAGCAGGTAAATATAAGGAGGGTTTTAGGGAAATGAGTAAAAAAAGCATTCTTCTGTTAGCAATCGTCATGTTGTGCAGTATCCTGCTTGCAGGCTGCGGCAGCAGCGATAATAAAGCGGCGGCGCCCGCCGCAGGCGGCAAGAAACTCATCATCTACACGTCCATGAAGGAATCTCTCATCAGCGGGATCGTTGAAGGCTTCAAGAAGAAAAACCCCGGTATTGAAGTGGATTACCAGTCTGCCGGCGCCGGCAAGCTCATGGCCAAGATCGCGGCAGAGCGGCAGAGCGGTCATATTCTGGCAGATATTATCTGGACAAGCGAGGTTCCTGATTTCTACAATATGAAGAAAGAAGGCATCCTGGAACAATACAAGACACCAATCTTCAAAGAGATCTTGAATCCCTTTGAAGACTATGACGGGCATTTTACCGCAGCCCGCCTCGGCACACTCGGGATAGCCATTAACACGGATAAAATCAAGACTCCCCCTGCTCAGTGGTCTGACCTTTTTAAGCCGGAATATAAAGGGGCCTTCGGCATAGCCGATCCCGCTCTTTCGGGAACGTCCTACATGAGTGTTGCCTTGTTGGAAAAGCAGTTCGGCTGGGAGTTCTTTGAAAAGCTGCACGGCAATCAGGCCCGAATAGGCAAGGGCTCCGGCCAGGTTGTTGACGATACTGCCTCAGGCGAACTTGCTGCCAGCCTTGCCGTTGACTATATAACAACCGACAAGATCGCTAAGGGCGCCCATATTGCTCTGTACTATCCGCCGGAGCTTTTGATTGCTCCAAGCCCTGTGGCTATCTTCAAGGGAAGTTCCAACCTCGATGCGGCCAAGAAATTTGTGGACTATCTTCTCGGCCAGGAAGCGCAGACGCTAATTGCCGGTGAGGGGACGCTTTCCGTGCGGGCAGATGTAAAGAGCCCGGCGAAATTCAAGCTGCCCGAGGCTGCTGACGCCTTGAAGCGCTCCATCAAGATCGACTATGTTGAGATGCTGGCTTCCAAGGAAGCGACAATCAAGAAGTTTACCGATACGCTGCAGGGAAAGAAGTAGAACTGCCCCGTATGGGTAGAGGACATGAGAGAAAAACGTTTGTTACTAAGGGAGGGAGAGTATGGAAATAATTCGGATCGAAGGGATTGCGAAGAGTTACGGCAGCCATCAGGTACACAAGGACCTCACACTCTCCATTAAGCGGGGTGAGTGTTTTACTCTGTTGGGGCCGTCGGGCTGCGGTAAGACTGTACTGCTGCGGCTGATCGCAGGTTTTGAGACTCCCGACGCCGGGAGAATATCCATTGATCATACTGTAGTTGCCGATCCGGCGGGGGGCATCAATATTTCCCCCGACAGGAGAGGGCTTGGCGTAGTCTTTCAGGATTACGCGGTCTGGCCGCATATGACGGTATTTGAGAATGTCAGTTATCCTTTGAAGATCGCCAAATGGCCTAAAAAGGAACTGAAGGAGCGCGTCATGGAAACTCTGGAGATGGTCGGGATGAGCAGCCTTGAGCGCCGTCTGCCGTCGGAGCTTTCCGGCGGTCAGCAGCAGCGCGTGGCGCTGGCCCGCGCTCTTGTCGCGAACCCGTCCCTCATGCTACTGGATGAGCCGTTGACCAACCTTGACGCTAATCTGCGCGAGGAGATGCGTTTTGAGATCAAAGAGCTGCAGCGCAAGCTGAATATAACAGTGCTCTATGTTACGCATGATCAGGAGATCGCTCTTGCCATCTCAGACCGCCTGGCCATCATGGATGAAGAGGGCAGGATACGTCAGACCGGCAGCCCCTGGGAGATTTTTGAGCGGCCGGTGGACCCTTTTGTCTTTAACTTCATGGGCATAGCCAACTATATCCATGTGCGGCGGGAAGGGGAGGCCTATCTGGTGGGCAGCGGTGAACAGCGTATTCCGTGGGAGCCGCCCAAGGGTGACGCCCCCCGGTGGGTTGCGGGCTTTCGTCCCTCCGACGTACAGCTTGCCCCGGTGGGAAACGGCCTTAGAGGCACGGTGAAGCGGGCCAGCTTTCTCGGCTCGATGATTGATTATCTCATTGAGGTGGACGGCACGCACCTGCGCACTAGCATAGAGACACACGAGGCGATAGCAAAAGGGCTGATGTTCAAAGAGGGGGAGACTTGTGCGCTAAGTTTTAGGGACCTTCTGTGGTTCAACGCCCAAAGTCTGACGGAGGTGGTAAGACTATGAGCGCAAGCACGCAAAAGACGCCAATGACCACTCCCACCGGAAATTCCATTTCCTCCAAGAGCAGTTTTGGCGCGGCGCAGATCATACTCTTTCTCTCCGTTGCCATCCTGGTCATTGTGGTGGCTGTTCCCGTTCTCCTGATTTTCTTCAATGCTTTCTGGGTGAACGGCGAGTTTAACATCAGCGATGTTGTTAAGATCCTGATGGAACAGGAGACCTATCAGGCCCTGATAAACTCGCTGATTATCGCCAGCGGCACCACGATAGGCAGCACGCTCGTCGGCACTTTTTTTGCCTGGCTGGTAACGCGCACCGACCTTCCCTACAAGAGTTTTATGAAGGCCATGTTCTTAGTACCGTTTATGCTGCCGTCCTTTATCGGTGCTCTTGCCTGGAAGATGCTGCTTTCCCCGAATGCCGGGTTTATCAACAAATTCTTTATGAATAATTTCGGTTTTGATGGCCCTATATTTAATATCTACAGCTATCTGGGCATTGTTCTTGTAGAGGTAATGTATCTGTTTCCCTTTGTTTTCATCCAGGTGTGCGGCGCGCTTGAGCGCATGGACCCGACACTGGAGGAGTCAGCCCGCATATCAGGGGCAGGGCTGTTCACCATCACCAGAAAAATCACCATTCCTTTAGTGCTGCCAAGCATCCTTTCCGGAGCACTGCTGATCATGCTCTACTCGATGGCCCACTTTGGCACTGTCGCTGTGCTTGGCATCGAAAACGGGATCTTCAATATCCCGACACTCATCTACCAGCGCATACACCAGAGCGGGGGCAGCTTTGACTCAATACGGACCGGTACCGTGCTGGCCACTGTGCTGGTGGCAACTGCGGCCTTAATCATCTGGCTGCAGGGGAAGATACTGAGCAAGGGGCATTATCAGATTATCGGCGGAAAAAGCTTCCGGCCGATGGAACTGAAGCTGCGCGCCCTGCGTGTGCCGCTGCTTGTTCTTTGTCTTGTTTATATTGGGTTTACCATTGTCCTGCCTACGGTGGTCATCTTCCTGGTAGGGGGTCTGAAGACCTACGGACTGCCCTTCACCTGGGAGAATCTTTCCCTTACTAACTATAAATTTATCCTCTTTGACTACAGAGTGACCAGGGACGCAATCTGGAACAGTGTTACGCTGGGCTTGGGAGCCGCAGTGATTACCATGTTTGCCGGAGTGATGATTTCTTACGTCATTGTTAAGATGAAGGTGCGAGGCAAGGGCATCTTGGAGTTTCTGGGGATGCTGCCTTTCTCGGTTCCCGGTTCGGTAATCGCTCTTGGCGTGATACTGGCCTGGAGCGGCAAGTATGGCATCAACCTCTATAACACAGTCTGGATCATCTTAGTCGCCTATATTGCGCGCTATATGGCCTTTTCCCTCAAAGCCAACTCAGCGGCCCTGGAACAGGTGCACGACTCTTTGGTAGAGGCAGCCCGCTCCTGCGGCGCCACCATGTGGCAGACACTCAAAGATATTGTGTTGCCCCTTGTACGCCCCGGCATGCTGGCGGCCTTCTTTCTGATCTTCCTTCCCTCGCTGCGGGAACTAACCGTTTCCATCATGCTTTACGCACCAACCACCCGCACCATCGGAGTTGCTATATACACTCTGAACGAGGACGGTGAAACGGTAGTTTCGGCGGCTTTAGCCGGCATTGCCCTGATACTGATTATTGTGGGTCAGACGCTGATCAACCGTTTCACAAGAAAGGCAGGTGCGTAGAAGATCATGTCTCATGTGCGCTTATTGAATGTTACCAAAAAATTCGGCGATGTTACTGCCGTCAATTCGCTAAACCTGGAAATTGGTAAGGGAGAGTGCTTCTCCATGCTGGGGCCGTCGGGCTGCGGCAAGACCACGACACTCCGTATGGTGGCAGGTTTTGAGGACTTGAGTGAAGGGGAGGTTTACGTCGGGGACCGTCTTATCTCCTCCCCCAAGCGCAATTATTATCTGCCGCCGGAAAAGCGTAACTTCGGCATGGTGTTTCAGGCCTTTGCGGTCTGGCCCCATCTGTCGGTTTATGAAAATGTCGCTTTTCCTCTGCGCATCCGCAATCTGCCCGCATCTGAGATTGAGAAACGCACGAAAGACGCTCTGCGCTCCACCAACCTCTTAAAAGCCGCAGAGGACAGCCCGGCCAACCTCTCGGGAGGCGGCAAACAGCGGGTAGCGCTGGCACGGGCGCTGGCCATCAATCCTGACGTCATGCTCCTGGATGAGCCGCTCTCAAGCTTAGACCCTCATCTCAGGGAAGAGATGCGTTTTGAGATTAAGGACTTACAGAGAAAGTACGGCTTTTCCATTATCTATGTGACGCATGACCAGGCTGAGGCTATGGCCCTGTCAGACCGCATACTGGTAATGAAAGCAGGCGTTGTGCAGCAGATCGATACACCTCTTGCTGTCTATAACAAGCCGGCCAATAAGTTTGTCTTCAGCTTTATCGGCCTCTCCAACTTTCTGGATATTGCCTGGGAGGATGGCAGGGCGTTTGTGAGCGGTGAGCCTGCACCGCTGCCCCAGAGCCTGATCCCGCCTGAAAGCATGCGCGGCAGAGACGCGATTTCCCTGGCGAGCCGCCCGTCAGAGATCGATTTTGTAAGTGAGGGCGACGGGGACGGGCTGCGCGGCATCGTCAGCCGCAAAGCGTTTCTAGGTGAATTTATTGACTATCAGGTGAAAATCGGTGGACAAGAGCTGCGCGTTCAGAAGGGACGCCGCGCCCCCGGCCCTGAATTGGGCGAGGCGTGCTGCCTGCATTTTCTGCGCCCCTTCTGGTATGCCGGCTGAACATTGCCTGCTCCCGTATCCCAAAGGTTATATGACAAGCGTGGCTCTTTGATTTAATGAATAATTATTACTAATGAGTCTTATCTTTTTAGTAAAAACTACTTGAATATTTCCGATCGGAATAGTATGATATAAATAAGTAAAGAGTCAGCTACATAGAACCAAAGGGGGTTTATAATATGAAACAGGTAGAATTAAAATATGATTTTGAGGCTTTAGAGCCTTTTATTGATGAAGTAACAATGCGGACACATTATCAGAAGCATCATGCAACCTATACCAATAACTTTAATGCAGCGCTGGAAAAGCTACCGGAGCTGTCCGGTAAAAAAGATGTGGAAATCCTGGCGAATTTGAGCGCTATTGCCGATGCAGGACTGCGAACGGCCGTCCAAAATAATGGAGGCGGTTTTTACAATCATAATCTGTATTTCTCGACCATTTCGCCTGAAGGCGGCAAAGAACCGGCGGGGATACTGGCCGGGCAGATAGAACGAGATTTTGGCAGTTTTGCTGAATTCAGGGAAAAAATATCGGCAGCCGCTATCGGACGCTTCGGTTCCGGCTGGGCTTGGCTGTCCAGCGATGCCGCCGGTAAACTGGCAATTACTTCAACGCCCAATCAGGATAATCCGCTCATGGAATCGGCCGGAAAATGGACGCCCATTCTGGCGATTGATGTGTGGGAGCACGCGTATTACCTGAAATATAAAAACTTGCGGGCTGATTATGTCAAAGCCTTTTTTGAAGTAATTGACTGGCAGGAAGTTGCTAAGCGTTATGAGTTGTCGATTCGATAAAGAGGATGACGTAAAACGGTAACCTTAGAAAGCGAGTCCCCTATCTGAACAGCTTCCCGAAAGACAATGGAAATGAGGCGCCCTCTATTGTAGAATGAAAGTAACTACAATAGGGGGCTTTGTCATGGCAGGAATTCGATGTTCTTTGAGGAAGGCAAAAGGAAGAAAAAATAATGACAAGCTTGGAATCAAGAACGATACTCAGCTTAAGTTGTTGGCTTCGAGATTTCTGTAAGGAGAGTATTCTAGGGCTTATTTATGTGTCCATTAAGAATATAAGCGAATTCAAAATATAAAAAAGAGTATTGAGATGAAGTGCTCAGGAAATTAATTAAGACAGGGAAGTTACACTAAGGCAGTTAGAGAGGAAGCGGAATATCAAAAAGTTGCTCCCAAATACTTCGCGGAGTAGCAACACAGGAAGATGGCACTTTTTAACGAAACATAAAGATATCGAGAGCATGTTTAAACTGAAAAACAGAAATGCGTTCGCACGCATGGCTCTATATCAATAATAAATATGTAGTACTCAAAGCTCAATGCTGTCCGGGAGAATAGGTGCTCTATTCCTCCTCCCCTTGTTAAACTTCGCCGGGTTTAGTCGCTGTCCATTATGGTGGAGCATAGCGAAAAGCTTTATACTTCATACAAGACAATAAACTATATCTTCTGAGGAGGGATGTTATATGCTCTATTGTGCCATTATTGGGGACATGATCGGGTCTCGTAAGTTAAATGACAGGCAGTTGATTCAGCGGAAGTTTTTGGCAATGGCAGAAGAAGCTAGTAAAATCTATGCGAAAGAAATTGAGTCTCCTTTCACAGTTACCATAGGTGATGAATTTCAAGTTCTTTTGAAAGCCATATCTGTAACTCCTAAAGTTATTGAACATGTATTACATAAGATGATTCCTGTAGAACTAGTATTTGGAATTGGGATTGGTCGGATTAACACAGATATTAACCCCAATATAGCAATAGGAATGGATGGTCCGGCATTTCACTTTGCTAGAAAGGCTCTTGAACAAGCAAAGAAAAAGAAACCTAAGGTTGTCTATAAGTCAGATTGTATATCTTTAGATTTAGTTAATTCTCTGAATTATTTTGTAGAATCTTGTGAAGCAAGAAGAACCAAAAGGCAGAGAGAAGTTTTAGAATATTTACATCAAGGATACACGCAGGATGCTATTGCTGAGCGCCTTGGCATTAGACAGCAGAGTGTACATGATATTATAAGCGCATCTTATTTGCCTGAGATAGATCAAGCTCAACAGGCTATCCTTAATTACTTAGATAGCATTCAAGAATCTGAACAGAATTGTAATTAACATATGTCTTCGCTATAAGATTTCAGGGCATTAAGCCTGTAATCTTATTTACAGGAAAGAAAACCTGTTATTGGATATACAGGATACGAAACCTGTTATGATAGTAGTATTATGTCTGATGTCTATTTCTAAAATATGGGGGCAGGTACCTTGGACGCAAGTATAGTTCTGGCTTTGATGATATTAAGTCATGTCATAACAGACTTTGTTTTACAGACCGACACTATTGCATGCGGTAAGATAAACAACTTTAAGATAATGGGCAAACATGTACTTCACTACTTTTTTACAAACATTATTTTCGTATCTCCATATCTTAGTTTTGGAAATGGCCTTTGGTGTATCATTATTGCTCTTACAATTGCGCATTGGATGATAGATATCACAAAGGTCGAGTATGATAAAAAGAGCAAAAATAATGGCTTTGAGTACTTCTCGCTAGATCAACTGGTACACCTGTGTTTAATTTGCCTTAGCTACCCTTTGATTAAGAATATAGAATTGAATATCGTAGCTACTGACGTGGTAACCTTTTTTTCAACTCACTACCCCATACTCAATCTCTTAACAAAACAAACTATATTTATCTATATTCTAATCCTCGCAAGCTATATTTTTAATTTTAAAGGCGCAACATTTATTACTAAGAAGGTGCTAGATAAATATCTTCACTTGAAAGACAAAGTTAATTCAAATGATCCTAGAAAAGAATTAGTCAAGCAGGTAATAGAAAGATATGAATTCTGTAAGAGTGACCTCAATAAAGAAAACGCGAAACTTGAAATCTCTATAAATGAAAAGTATGACAATATGGATATTACTAGCGATGAACTAAAGTCTCTAACGGAAGTAGACGATGCGAAAAAAAATGCCGGTGAAGCGATAGGAAATTTAGAGAGATTAATTATATTAACCTTAGTTTTGCAGAGCAATTATGCCGCTATTGGTCTAGTTATTGCAGCGAAAACTGTCGCTAGATATAAGAAGCTCGAAGAAAAGAACTTTGCAGAATATTATTTAATAGGCACATTCACGAGCCTAATTATTGCAGTTCTATTAGGTGAGGCAATTCTTGCGCTTAAATCAATCTAATATTTTAGCCAGAATCATTGGCCGGTTCTTTTGCTTCACTATTTAACTTTGTCATAGTGATTCTTTATCCTCATTTTTTAATGAATTTGAGAGGTATTATGTTTTTCGAATGTACTAAGAAGCTGGCAACCGTGCTGAAAATTCAATTGACTGATAGTACGCCTTTAAGACGGGAGCCATTGTATGAATGGCATGCTAACCTGTTCATCTTCAACAGGCGTAAGGGTGTTATTATGATGAATAATCAGACTCGATATTGCGTTGTAATGTACGGTTTAAAAGCAGAGCATTTTAAGAAGTTTGTTCAGCTTGCTTTCGCTGCTATTGAGCAGACCTTTTTGGCTGAAGGATTTAGCAAGAAAGCTGTTGCACAGTATATCAAGCAGTGTCGAGAAGTTGTATTTACCAAAACTCACGATAGAAGCGTGATTTCGCAAATGAACGATATGTTGTTTCTTGCTTCTCACTGGTTAGAAGAGAATTTACCGGTCACTGAGATTTGCATGGTCGATCTCAATAAGAGCTTAGGAGAAGTTCCTGTAAGAAGTCTTAAGTATGCCTATCCGATCGATTATTTGCGGCAGGCTATGAATGATATTGATGATCAAGAAGCGATTCCGTAAAGTGAAGAGGCGTTATGGCATATAGATTAGTAAGGGATCAAGGCTCTACAAGACACTACATATCCAAGTGTAATCAAGCGGATTTAACAGGGATAACGAACCAGTCTTCTTGCCCCGGGTCTAAACGTTGTAGAATAGGCGTGATCTTAGGGCCGATTGCTTGACTCACCAGAATCGTCCCCGTGATTCTTGTACATTGCCTGCCCCGTTCCTGGTTAGTAGAAGAACTAAACCGGATGGAAGCGGCAATGGGCAGGGTGGCGCAATAGCAAATCCGGGCAGCAGTGGAAAGAATAAGAGTAGGAGGTTGTGTCTTGCTGAGACATAACTTCCTACTCTTGTCTGTTTTTTTTGTACTACCTATCAACGTGGTATATAATTTAATAAAAGAAGTCGAAAGTGTGTACTTTACACTGCTGTTTTTCGTTTACTTACGATAAAGTAAACGTATAAAGAGAAGGAGGTATTTCAATGAATGCAAACGAGAGCAAGCTGCAGGACATTTTAAAACAGCGCGGCATTGCTATGGGAAAAATAGAGACGCTTGCAGAAGCCGATATTCCGGAAGCGAAAGAAAGCTCTAAGCGGCTTATGGAAACGTATTATACGCTCAAGGTCACGGCAGATATGGAGGCTCCCTACTGGTATAACAGAACGTGGTGGGAAAACGACGGTGAGGTCATCGAGGTAAGAAGGGCTAAGGCCATGGCTGCCTGTTTAGCGCATATGACGCCGACCATCCAGCCTTATGAGAAGCTGGTTATGAATAAGACCAAAAATATACGGGGAGGCTTCCCCTTTCCCTGGACGACGGCCAGTTTTTTCAATGCCCAGGCGGAAGCGTTAATGGCACAAGTGGATGCTCCTGCCGAGAGTGAAGCCGACGCAGTCAGCGTGGTTGGCGCCGGGGGCGGCAACGTAACGGAAAGTTACGGAGAAGTGATTTCGATTGCGAAAAAGTTTGGCATGCGGAAGGAAGATATTCCGGTCTTAGTGAAGGCCTCGCGACCGTGGGCCGGAATTTCGGTAGAAGAATTAAGCGACAAGTATTCCCGAATGACTCCGGGGTATGACCAGTTTCGGAATATCATGGACAGCGTTGTATGCATGTTTGATTCTTTTGCCATTACGCAAGGCCGGGAAGTAGCCAATTATTACCTGCCGCTCCAGTATGGCTTTGACCGGATCATCGAATTGTGTGATGAAAAAATTGCTGAGCTGATGGGCGAATCGGGCGGCGACGGCGATTTCGGCATGAGCCGGGCTTACTATTATGTGGCCATGAAGGAAATGACCAAAGGCTTAAGTACCTGGTGCGAGAACTATTCCAGGCAGGCACAGTACTTAGCTTCCATTGAGACGGATGCCGGGTTGAAGGCCAATTATGAAAAGGTTTCTGAAGTTATGCTTAACATTGCACACAAGAAGCCGGCCAGCTTCTGGGAAGCCATTCAGATGACACTGTGCTGCCATCTGGGAGTTACCAATGAAGATGCCATGTCGGGCTTGTCGATCGGCAGGCTTGGTCAGATCCTGCAGCCTTACTATGAGAAGGATATCCGCGAAGGGGTTATGGCTGAAGAAGAGATCATTGAGCTGCTGGAATTGTACCGGATTAAGATTAGCTGCATTGAATGCTTTGCATCAGCCGGTGTCTCCGGTGGCGTTCTTTCAGGCAATACCTTCAATAACCTTTCCTTAGGCGGGTTAAATTACGAGGGGCTGTCTGCCGTAACTCCTTTGGAGTATTTAATCATAGAGGCAGGCATGAGAAACAGAACGCCTCAGCCTACCTTAAGCGTACTCTATGATGAACGGACACCGGAAGATTTCCTGATGAAGGCAGCTGCCTGTACCAAGCTGGGACTTGGCTATCCTGCGTGGATGAACAACCAGAGCGGCATGAACTTTATGCTGCGCAATTACGGGCCGGAAGGCATGGATCTTCACGATGCCAGAGCCTGGTGCCTTGGCGGCTGTCTGGAATCGGCACCGGGGTGCTTCCAGCCGCTGGATTATGACGGCAAAATAACGATGATTCCCGGCGGAGCATCGCCGACCTGCGGCACCGGCGTGCATTTTATCGCCCTGCCGAAAGTTCTTGAGCTTGTGTTAACAAATGGTTTGGATAAACGGACAGGAAAGCAAGTTTATCCCGCTCATCATAAGAAGCTCGATTCATATGATGCAGTGATGAAGCAATGGAAAGCCTATCTGGAGCTTACTACCGATGTTGTCAACCGCTGCAACAATATCCAGATGGATATCTGGAGAAAGCACTGCATGCCGGTTGTTAACTCGCTATTGAAACCGGACTGCTTCACGAAAGGCAGGCATATCGGTACAATGGGGGCCCGCTACAATGCATCCATTAACTTCGAATCCTGTGGTACCATTACCCTTGTCAATTCTTTAAGTTCTCTTAAGAAGAACGTATTTGATGACAGGCGGTTTACCCTGGAGGAAATGACCGAGGCCCTACTGAACAACTTCGGCTTCAAAACGGCCTATGATACGGGCGTATTTTCACCCGATTTCAGGGAGAATACGGAAACTAGCGGGAAATACGAAGCGATTTTTGCAGCAAGCTTACAGGCACCCAAGTATGGCAATGCCGATCCTTATGCAGATGGGATTTTAAAAGAGTATGAGTACTATATGTACGATATGGTCCATTCCTTTCAATCCTACTACGGCAAACCGTTGTATCTGTGCCAGATTTCCGTGTCGACCCATGGGCCGCAAGGCTTTATCACGCTGGCGACGGCTGACGGCAGGCTTGCCGGAACGACGTATTCCGACGGTTCGCTGTCGGCAGCGGCAGGTACGGATAAGAACGGTCTTTATGCCATCTTTGAATCGGCGACAGTTTATGATCACTCACTCCATCAGAACTCACAGATGAATTTGAAGCTTCATCCCAGTGCGGTGAGAGGCATCAACGGAACAAGAAAGCTGCTGGAGGTTGTCCGGGCTTATATGCGCAAGGGCGGCTTTCATGTGCAATTCAATGTCGTTGATTCCCATACGCTGCGGGATGCCCAGAATGTGCCGGAGAAGCACCGGGATCTCATGGTTCGTGTAGCCGGTTTTACTCAATACTGGTGCGAAATTGGCAAACCGATCCAGGATGAAGTGATTTTCAGAACGCAATATGATGAGGCCTAGTGTGAGAAAAGGTCAATGGAGGTAAGTGTTATGAGACATTATGACTGTAAAAATTACATCAATTTAGATTGCGAAAAGGGCCTGTGTGCAATAAGCAAGAGCTTGTTGCCTATTGACGGTGAAGGAAGTAAGGCTTGCCCCAGCTTCCGGCAGGCCGAAAAATGCGGCAACTGCAAGCATTTCATAAAACCGGACAAGTACGGAATCGGGACCTGTACGGGGCTGGAAAAAGAAAACTGGGCCTATGCCACCTGCGGTGCCTTCGCCTGCCCAGGCTATCAAGCCGGATAGCTAGATGAGTAAAAAAGGCTTATTATTTGATATCCAGAGTTTTTCCGTACATGACGGACCGGGCTGCAGAACGACGGTATTTTTTGCAGGATGTCCCTTGCAGTGCAAATGGTGCGCAAACCCGGAAAGCTGGCCTAAGAAAAAGCATATACTATTTGCCGATAAGGTATGCAAATGGGATAAGGGCTGCAGGGCATGTCAAAATGCTTGCTCCCGTGGTGCCCTTACATTTGCCGGTACGGATAAACCGGCAATTTCCTGGGAAATTTGCCGGGCTTGTGAGATATTTGACTGTGTGGCTATGTGTCCCAATCATGCGCTCAAACAGTGTGGGAAAGAGGTTACCGTCGATGAACTCACCGCGATCCTGCGGCGTGATTTCAATAACTGGGGTTCTGACGGCGGTGTGACATTTTCCGGAGGAGAACCGCTTCTGCAGCATGAATTTCTTGTTGAAATATTGAAGAACTGCCATGCGCTGCAGATTGGTATGGCAATTGAAACAAGCGGCTTTGCACAACCGGAAGTGTTTTTAGAAGTAATGCAGTATATTCACTTTGCCTTTATTGATGTTAAACACATGGACAGGGAAAACCATAAAGCAGGGACTGGCGTCTATAACGATTTAATACTTTCCAATATTGCAGCACTTAAAAGGTCCGGCTGGGAAGGCAGGCTTGTTCTGAGGCAGCCAACGATAGCAGGATATAACGACAGTGATGAAAATGCGTACAATTTGATTGAATTCATGAACCAAAATTCAGTATACGAAATTAATCTTTTGAAATTTCATAAACTTGGACTGACTAAGTGGGATCAATTGGGGAAGAGTTACGAATATAGTGACCACGGAGATATGACGGATGAAAGGATGGAACAACTGCAGGCGTTGTATTTAGATAATCATATAGCCTGCTATATTGGTGATAATACTCCGTTTTAATCTTCAATCTAAACTTTGTAGTAATTACATTGTAATTACTACTTTTGTCTTACACTATAAAGGTATAAGAACGGTAAAGGAATAAGTAGACATGAAGATTGACAATATATACATATATGACTATATAAAAGAATATTTGCATGAAATAACGGTTGTAAATTATAAAAAAGGGCAATACATAACACGTTCGGATGAACCGTTCACAGAAGTCTTTTTTATTCTGGACGGGAATGTTAAGGTGGAATGCCTTACCGAATATGGCAAGATTCTTTTAGTTGATGAACTTTCTAACAACGAATTTGTAGGTAAAATTAGCTATATGTATGAACAAGGTCTGTTTTGCGATATCAAAGCTACCAGTGATGCTTCGCTGTTAAAAATAAATAAAAATACTTTTGATAAGCTCCAGGGGAAGTCTGAATTTCTAAACATATTTTTATATAGAACCAGCAAAAGAATATATTATATGTATAAAAAGCTAATGATGAAAAATCTATTCAGTTTGGAAGAAATATTTGCTTTTTACTTATTGAAGAACTCTGAGCATGACACATTCAAATTTAAAAACATAAGTGCCTTATGCAGCATTTTTCCCATAAGCAGGAAGGGGTTGTATAATGTAATTAATACACTTGTAAAGAAAAATTTTATAAGAAAAGATAAAAATTCAATTATTATTATCAATAAAAAACAGCTACTTGAGCTTTCCATGCATGTAAGAGCATTTAATCGGATAAATGACAGTAAAATTAAGTTTAATATTTGATATTGCATCAGCAACCTTGAGGAAAAAGCCAAGGGAAAAATGCAAAACGTTATTTGTCAGTCCAGGACAAATGTCAATAACCCCGTCCCTTTGACACGTTGTAGCCTGTTATATCGGTGATCAAGCTCCGTTTTAAGCAAACCTCATGACAGAAGTGTGATTCCGCAAATGAATGATATTGATAATAAAGAATAAATTATGTAGGGAGAAGGCTAATTTATTCAGAACATGGATTGAAAACAAAGTAAGATATAGTTTGAAGAGCGCTTGACAATATTGGCAGTAATACAATAAGATAAAATTGTACCAACCGGTAGGTACAGGAGGTGCTTTGATTGTCTAATGACAAGCGACAGGAAATAGTATTTGCCGCGGCTGCTTTGATGCATTCGCGAGGATATGAAAATACAAAACTGGCTGATATTTTAGAGGAAGCTCAAATTGGGAAAGGGCAGTTCTATCACTACTTTGGCTCCAAACACGAGCTGGGCTTAGCCGTTTTGGATCATTTTTTCGAGAACTGGAATCAGCGTCTGATGGAAGGAATCCTGAGTTCCGGAAAAGATTCGGAGACTAAAATTAACGAGATGTTTGACTGGGTCATCGAGCAGCAGCGGCGAAATCAGGCCAAATGCGGCTGCGTGTTCGGTAATCTTGCAGTAGAACTGAGTGAACATGATGAAGCGTTTCGCAGCAAACTCGCTGCGGTCTTTGAAACTTGGGTGAATAAATTGAGACCCGTGCTTGATGCCATGATTTTACCGGCTCAGGCAGACCCAAGTGAAGTAGATAAAATGGCTCAGAGTATAGTAGCAATGATTGAAGGCGCGATTTTGCTGATGAAAAGCAAACAGGATTTGAACATCTTGGTAAACATTACCGATCAGATAAAGTTTTTGATTAAATGTTTTGTGCAAAAACATTCCTATGGAACTGACGTGTCGATGCAGGTTTAATTATCTGGGCACGTTTGCCTTAATCAAATTATGGGGGGATTTCTATGACCGAAGCAATTAGTGATCCAGATGAACTCTATGTATTATGGACTAGTGGAGACCGGGAAACCGCACTAAGCATGGTCTTTATGTACACTCTTAACGCAAAGCTCAAAAACTGGTGGGAAGATGTAACCTTAATAATCTGGGGCGCATCAACAAAATTGTTAGTTCAGGATGAGGAATTACAGGGGCGTATTCAACAGATGCTGGAAGCAGGAATTCATGTTGTTGCCTGTGTGGCATGCGCTGATATGTTTGGGGCCGCATCACGGTTAGAGAAACTGGGTATTGAGGTCAAAGCTATGGGATACCCGTTAACGCAATTATTAAAGGAAGGCAAAAAGGTTCTTTCTGTCTAGCAATTATACAAAGAGCCTGCTAAATCGAAAGGAGAGTCAGTATGAATGTTATTGAAACTTTACTAACAAGGCGAAGCTGCCGGAAGTTTATCCAAAAACCTGTGGAAAGAGAAAAGATAGAAACGATTTTGCAATGTGCAATTTTTGCGCCTTCGCCAGCCAATAAACAGCCATGGGAATTCATTGTAAGCACCAATCCTAAATGTAATCAGGATTTAAAGTCAGCGGTAGAGAGAAGCAAACTGGAAATTGCCGATAGAAGCGGATGGAAATGGCTGACGCCGTATTCGGTGGATTTCTTACTGGAAGCTCCAGTATTGATCGTTGTTACCGGAGACCCGGAACGCAACGGTGCAGAACAATTTTTAGACGAACCCGGAAAAGGATACGAACACGCTTGTTGTGCAGCAATCGAAAACATTTTACTTGCCGCCCATGGATTGGGGCTAGCTGCTCTCTGGTTTTCTTTGTTCGAAAAGCGGGATGCACGGCGAATTTTTGGAATCGATGAACAAGCAGATCCGGTTGCAATAGTTTGTTTAGGTTATTCTGATGTCAGCAGCGCTGCTCCTGCACGCAAAGCGCTGACGACAAAAGTAAAATATTTAAACTAACCCGCATTGTGCCGGGTAAGGACAGCTGGGGACGTTCCTTTTTTGTCACTATGCCTCCAGGCAGTAATTCATCCTAATAATACCCTACAGTTCATCATGAACTGTAGGGTATTTTTCGGTTTGCCCTGAATGGGCGATAACTCGGTGGTGAAAGTCCACTACAGGCCTGGCAGTAGGAACTGTTAGCAGAGGGCAAGGGTGTCCGCCGTGAGGCGGAATCTGAAGTAAGCCTAATACAAATCCTCAGTCTGACGAACAGAACCTACATAGAAGGCATATGCAGGGCGGACGAGTTTGCCGACCAAAACGAAGTCCAATACTGCCCAAACCCTGCGGTGTAAATGTAGCAGATATATGAGGAGAAGGTTATCGTCCTTAACTGGGGAGGTCTTGCAAGGCTCCGAAAGACACTGGCAACCCCATGACACCCGGAGAACCCATGCAGTGATGGATGGCTCAATTGCAAGACGTCAGCAGAGAGAGTATTGGCAAGTAGCACGAAGTACCTAGAAACGAAATTGAAGCTGAAGGTGAACCAAGAGAAGAGCCGAACAGGAAGCCCGTTAAAGCTTAAGTTTCTAGGTTTTAGCCTATATAAGACAGGAAAAGGCGTAGGAATCCGCCCGCATGGTAAGCCGATAGAGAAATTCAAGAACAAAATCAGGCAACTGACAAGCAGGAAACAAGGCAAGCCAAAGCCGAGATCGTAAATAACCTGAAGAAATACACGAGAGGCTGGCTTGGGTATTATTCCATAGCAGAAATGAGTAGAAAGATGAAGTCTATGAATGAATGGATACGAAGAAGAATAAGACAAATCTTTTGGAAGCAATGGAAGAAACCGTCTGCGAGATTCGAGAATCTGAAACGACTTGGCATACCAAAGCGTAAAGCGAAGGAATGGGCATATTCCCGTCTAGGATATTGGAGAATAGCCGATAGCTGGATTCTGCACAGGTCATTAACAAACGAATACCTCGCATCCATTGGCTATGATGACATAGCCAAAAGATACGAGGTAATGCACTTAAACTATTGAACCGCCGTATACCGGACGGTACGTACGGTGGTGTAAGAGGTCGGCTGCTCAATAATGGGTAGCCTCCTACTCGATTAATGGACCTATCGGTGATGAGGCCGGCAATGATCAATTTAGCAAACTGTTAGTAATCATATTGGTTATCGATATGATTACAGCGGTTGCAAAGGAAAGAGCGAAGGAGGGAATGAAAAGACCGCTGATTAGGTGTTCCGTCATGATTACCAGCAGGGTGTTGATTACCAAGGTAAACATCCCTAAGGTAATAAGGGTAATCGGCAGGGAAATAAGGAGCAGCAGGGGCCGGATAAAGAGGTTTAACAGGCCAAGGACAATCCCCGCCCAAACAAAGTTTTCCGGAGCAGATGAGGTGATTGCCGGGAAGAGTACCGCGGCAAAGTAAAAACCCAGCATATTAGCAAGGCAGCGAATCAGTATTTTTTTCATAGTTATCCTCTACTTATTTCAATAAAATTTTAGGGAGATCCGGCTCTTGCCATCCGCTGCTTCTAAAAATTGCCAGCTTCCGAACCGGCGCAGCTCTTGAAATAACTCCAGGCAGTGGGTAGTAAATAACGCAGGCAGCTTTTGGCGAGGGAAAAAACGGCTCCACAGCAAGCCCAGGTCATTTATGCCTGCCAGCACGTCTTCTAAAACAAACAGGGGAATAGGCAGGGTGAGATTAAGCCTCTGGTGCCGGAGCTGTATTAGCAGGAAGTAACTGGGCCGATTAGTCGACATAGATCTCTATTTTGGTGTGGCCCTCTTTGGGGTCATCGGTGTCAATGTCAACTAGTTTGCCATTTGCCAGGCCTTGATCAATAAGCTCTACAAGTTCGTCAAAGTCAATGTTAGAGAGGTCAACACCCTTCTTTTGCATTTCCTGGCGAGCTTCTTCCGGGATAAGCTTCATGCCGACGCTGGCAAATTTGGTAGCCGCTTTCAACAAGCTTAAGGGGATATTGACATTTACCTTTTTGTTTTGGCCGCCGGTAATACGAATACGCAAAAAGCGGCTGCCGGTATTTGCGGCATCTTCTTGTTGAATAAAAGAAGCGTCTAATGCTTTTAAAAGTTCAAGGCCTTCTGCGGCGGTAATCTTACCGTTTTGGATCATTTCCAGCACTCTGATTTTTTCATCGCTCATGATGTCACCATCCTACCTTATTTCTTGATTTTGCGTAATTGCCGGGCAGCTTCTTCTGAGGATATATTGCCACTTTCTAAGGCGCTTAGGATTTCGTAGCGTTGCACCTCTTCCTGGGAAGTATCTGTTTTTTCATCGCGGTATCCTAAGGATTGCAAAACTCCTTCAAGACGATTGCGCACAGTTGGGTAGGAAATGCTGAGTTCTTTTTCTACATCTTTAATATTGCCACGGCATTTGAGGAAAACCTCAACAAATTCGAGCTGGTCTTTCGGCAGACGGCAAAACTTACAAGATACAAATTCCCCTTTTACTTTTGTATGGCAATGGCTGCACGCCAATTTGGTAATGGTCATCTCATGCTCGCAAACGGGGCAGTAGTTTAAGAGTGGATTGCTAATAACATGCACCCCTTTTCAAAATCAAATAATACAATATGAATATAACATGGGATAATTAATAAAATCAATATTGATATTAAATATATTAATTGTTTGGTGCCTGATATTAAAATAAAATTGATTTTAATGTGATGAAGGGAGCCTGAAAAGTTGAAACATATAAACATTAAAAGCGCTATTTGTCAGTTTGAGACAAATAGCGCTTTTATATATTTTTTATCAGCCTACGAAATGGAAGCGGGTTAGTACCCGACTGTAAACCGCTTGCGGATAAATTGTGGTTTTTCAATCTCGTCCAGGATAGCAGCGGCCAAGTCTCCGACTGAGATTTTGCTCTCACCGTTCTCATCGGTGACCGGATGGTCTTCACCAAGCCGGAAGCGGCCGGTCTTATCACCGGCGATCAAATTGGGTGCGGGACTGATGAAGGACCAGTTCAATTCCGTTTCACTGCGCAATTCTTCTAACAGTTCCATGGGGCCTTGAACGGCAGTTTTGAAATTTTCCGGGATATTTTCGTCATACACCCGTTTGCCTGAAGGCAGTATCAGGCTTGCCGCACCGCCGACCATTAGTATTCTTTTGGCAGGTGCTTTTTTGGCAGCTTCAAGAATCGAGGCGTAACCCCGTTTGTAATCGCCATACAGATTGGGATTTTGCCAGCCCGAGTTGAAGGCACTGATGACTACATCCTGGTTTTCTAATGCTGCTACCAGGGCGTTGGTGTCGTGTACGTCTTATTTGAAAACCTTCAGCCGGCTATCCATATTGGCTACTTGTTTTTCAGCAGGAGTTGCTGCCGGTTTGCCAAAGGGCATTTGCGCTACCAGCTTCCAGGTAGCCGGCACATTCCATTCTGCCTGAACAGCACTATCAATCAGCGGATTATAGTGCTGCAGGGATGCGCCCAGACCTTCGGCTTCTAACGCTGTCCAGACTACCAGCTGGTGCATTGCATTAGTATGCTGCGACCATACGGGGAAGTTATTGGCATAGAGCGGAAATCCGTTGATAAGGCCTTCTACAACGGTTTGATCCTCAAAGAAAAGCACTGTGCCATAACCGGAGGCAAAGGCGCCGGTTATTTTTTTCTCCGTATCGGCGAATTGTTCAGGACTGACCAGTGGGCGTAATGTATTTAATGTAAGCTGCCACAGTTTCTTACTTTGCTCACCGAAAAGCAGGACAATCCTTGTGCTTTGTGAGTTGAAGGCGGAAGGTGTATATTTGAGAGCAGCTTTGACTAGTTCCTCAATCCGTTCTTCCGTAACCACTTTTTCATCGCTTAAGCCATAGATGCTGCGTCTGTTTTCCAGTGCGTTCCAAAATGTTTTTGACATAGTATTCATCTCCTTTATTTTACACTGCAGGGTATCTTTTCTTGCTTTTCCTGCATTTACAATATGTGTTTAATTGACTATAATACTAGCATGATGATTAGAAACAAACAAGTACTAAGTATTTTATTACATACTACAGAAAAACTTACTTACCTAAGGAGATTGTTATGAATAAACGTGAGTTATCATCTATTCCTTGCCCCATCGAGTACACGATAGAGCTATTGAGCGGCAAATGGAAGATGCATGTTATATGGCAGGTGGCAAAGCAGGAAGTGATTCGCTTTAATGAACTGCGGCGGCAGTTAAACGGCATTTCCAATGTTATGCTGACGCAGACCTTGCAGGAATTACAGGAGGCAGGTGTGATTTACCGGAACCAATACAACGAAGTGCCACCCAGAGTTGAATACTCATTAACCGACCTGGGGAAGGAACTGTTGCCGGTATTTGGAGTGTTGGAAAAATGGGGAAAGCAATCGGGCTGGCCAAAGACAGATCGTTTTCCGTTATAGCCCAATAGATAAAAAGTGCTATTTGCCAGTTGAGACAAATAGCGCTTTTTTGGTATTCTAAAATGTCTTCAGAATTAGCTCGATGAAGGCTGTGCTGTAATGTTCCAACCCCCCACATGTCGAAGATTTTTTTGATGTCGCGGACCTATCTCTAATTAATAAAAAATAATTAAAAATTCAGATAATATTTGCAGGAATTTCCAGAGGTGTGTCAAATGTATATTCGCATGAAGGGAAAGCTTCCCGTATAAAGGAACATATCTTTTGCCCCTAGGGAGACTTAAAAAATTTAACAGGAGAGTGTGGAGGGAAGAAATTGGCTTATAAAGATTTACGAGCTTTTTTAGAGAAATTAGAAATTGAACACCAGTTAGTGCGAGTGCACGATGAAGTTATGCCTGAACCTGATATTGCAGCTGCCGGCAGGGCTGCTCCCAACATTGATAATGGGCCTGCAGTTTTATTTGAAAAAATCAAAGGGTATCACAATCCCGCTGTTGTCAATGTACATGGGTCCTGGGCCAATCATGCCTTAATGCTGGGCATGCCGAAGAATACGACAGTTAAAGAACAGTTTCTGGAGCTAGACAGACGCTGGAGCAAGTTCCCTGTCAAACCCCATTGGGTCTCCAGTGGACCGGTGAAAGAGGTAGTTATTAAGAAAGAAATTAATTTATTTGAGATTCTGCCGCTATTTCGGGTAAATCAATTTGACGGTGGTTTTTACATCTCGAAGGCCTTGGTGGTAACCCGTGACTTGGATGATTACGACAATCACAATAAACAAAACGTGGGTACTTATCGGTTGCAGGTCAAAGGAAAGGATCTGCTCGGGATCCAGGCGCTGCCGTTTCACGATATTGGCATTCACCTTCGTAAAGCGGAAGAACTCAACGAGCCATTGCCTGTGGCAATCTGTATTGGCAATGATCCGGTGCTAACCTTCATGGCAAGTACGCCCATTGCCTACGACCAGTCGGAGTACGAATTCGCCGGAGCGCTGCGGCAGGAACCTGTCGAACTGACTAAGAGTGAGACAGGGGATCTGGATATTCCGGCGGGAGCGGAAATCGTTCTGGAAGGCTATATTATACCCCGGGTGAGAAGTGTTGAAGGGCCATTCGGTGAGTTTCCGGGCAGTTATTCCGGCGCCAGGCTTCAGGCTGAGATAAAAATTCATACCATTACTCACCGCATTAAGCCCATATTTGAAAATCTGTATTTGGGCATTCCCTGGACGGAAATTGATTATCTGATGGCGCTGAATACCAGCATTCCCCTGTACCGCCAAATTAAAGAGAGCATGCCGGAAGTAGCTGCAGTCAATGCCATGTATACGCACGGCATCGGGACTATTATCTCCACGAAATCGCGCTTTGGCGGTTATGGCAAAGCAGTTGCTATGCGGCTGTTATCAACACCCCATGGCATGCCTTACGCCAAAATCATCATTGTCGTTGATGAGTTTGTCGATCCTTTTAATCTGCAGCAGGTGATGTGGGCGCTGACCACCAGAGTCCGTCCTGATAAAGATGTAATATTAATTCCTAATGCTCCAGGAATGCCGCTTGATCCGACCTCTGAGCCACCGGGCATGAGTACTAAGTTGATAATTGATGCGACTACTCCCGTAGCACCGGATGTGATATGTCGTGAAACGGAGCTGCTGGCGACTCCTCCCAAAGCTGCCGAATGGGAAAAAATAATTCGCCACTTAATGGAGTTGAGTAATAAGGGGGTGGACAAATGATCTGTCCAAGATGTGATAGCAATACCGCTGAAAAGCTTGTAGACGCCCCTGCAGACAAAAGCTGGGAAGTCTATATTTGTAAAACCTGCTGGTTTTCCTGGCGCTCCACTGAAGATGAGGCTATTTCGAATCCTGCTCTATATGACAAGAAGTTTAAGCTCGATCCGTCTGCTATTGACAAGCTGCTGGCGATTCCGCCGATACCGCCTTTGAAGAAGACCCCTTAAGTGCTCTAATTACTGAATTTGCCGAGTGAATCGGGGTAATCCTGCCCGGCCTGATGCTGGTTTTTAGTGTGTTCTTATAAAGGAATGATATTCCGCATAAAGGAACGAAATATGAAGATTATTGTCAGGGCTTCAGGAGAACGGGGAATAGTTTATGCAATTAGTCTGAACTATTGCGTGGGATACTGAGCGGATGCAAGTGGTCATAAGGAGGAGCGCGATCCCGCAGGAGGGTTACAATGACGCAGCCTGCAGCATCCGTCAGTAGCAAATAAATGTCTGATGACCAAGGAGCGTGATGCCAGGGGTAATTATCCGGGACATAGGGGAGCAAAGGAAGTTAGTTGCAACCAAAGAAAAAGGAGGTCGTGTTAATGTCTAATATACCTACCTCTGGCGTAGTAAAAACAGTCCCGCAGAGAATGACCCAGTATCGTTGGGTAGTGTTAGGAATCATGTGGGTGAGCTATCTCATGTGTTTCGCCGATCGCGGCAACATTGGAGTAGTTCTGCCGATGCTTCGTCAGGAATTTGCGATGACCAATATGGAAGCAGGTTCGCTGATGAGCCTCTTTTTCATTGGTTATGCTATCACCCAGATTCCGGCAGGCTTTTTTGCCAGTAAATTTGGTACTCGCGGGTTAGTATCCTTTTCGGTATTGGGATTTTCTTTATTCACCTATCTGATTGGTACTGCCACTTCGGCCAGCGTTATAAAATGGTTCCGTATCGGGCTGGGAACTTGTGAAGGACCGTTTCCTGTCGGCGCCACAACGACGATTAAAAACTGGTTTCCACCGCAAGAGCGGGGAACAGCAGCCGGGATTTACATGGCTGCAACGACCATCGCTGCAATGGCAACACCGCCGTTGGCTGTCTGGATCATGCTGAACTGGGGCTGGCGCTACGTTTTCTATGCGTTTGCCATTCCCGGCCTCATTACGGCCACCTTATGGTATATCCTGGTACGTACTCGTCCGGAAGAAAGTCCTTATCCAAATGACAGGGAAAAAGAGCATATTCTTGATGCACCATTGCCGGTGGCGGCTGAACAGAAGCAGGAGGAGAAGTCTTTCGGCTTGCTAGATAGGCTGATCCGTGCTAAAAAGGTGCCGGTCATCGAAACCAATGCCAAGGTACTCTCTTCCTGGAACATCTGGGGAGTTACGCTATCCTACTTCTTCGCCGTCTCAATAGTCATGGGCTTAATGACATGGATTCCCTCGTATCTGGTCAACGTTAAGGGCTACTCTTTCATGAAAATGGGGTGGATTGCTGTAGCACCCTGGATCGGTGGGACTGTCGGTGCCTTAGGCGGCGGATGGTTGTCCGATAAAGTGCTAGCTAAGCGTCGGAAGCCCACTATGTGGGTGACCGGGATAGCTACGGCTATCATGATGTATGTGCTGATCAATGTCCCGGAGAATGCCGTCGCTTTATTTATTGCCTTGTTTTTAGCCGGCGGCTTGCTGCATGTCGGCTGGCCGGCATTTACCGCCTATCCGATGGGATTGACTACCGGAAAAACCTATCCCGTGGCTATTTCTATCTTGAATACCGGCGGCAACCTGGGGGGGTTTTTCTCGCCGATGATTGCCGGCTATCTTCTAGATACGTATAAGAGTTACGATGCGGTCTTCCTGTTTTTCGGCGCTTGCGCCATACTCTGCTGGCTGGTTAACTGTACAATTGAAGAACCTGTTTAATTATTAGTATTCAGAAATACAGATACAAGCGAGGAGGTTACTTATGAATATTGTTGTAATGGGTGCCGGCGCGATGGGCAGCCTGTATGGCGCTTTAATGAAGGAAGCCGGACACGACGTGGTTCTTGTGGACGTGTGGCAGCAGCATATCGACGCAATCAATGCCGCCGGTCTCAAGCTGGAGGTCGGTGAGATTACGAAAATAATTAAGATACCGGCCAAAAGATCCCGTGAGGTGACTACTCCGGCAGAGCTAGTTATCCTGTTCACCAAAAACATTCATTCGGAAAAGGCGCTGGAAGAGGCTCGGGGATTTATCGACAGCAATACTTGTGTACTTACGGTGCAGAATGGCTTGGGAAACATTGAGAAAATCCAAAAGTATGTGCCTCTCGACAAGATCATTGTTGGGGTAACCAACTATCCTAGTGATCTTGTAGGACCAGGGCATGTCCGTTCTAAAGGAACCGGTAAAACCCAAATTCTGTCGGCAGACGGGAAAATCCGCCCGCAGCTGGAAACTATCCGGCAGGCTATTGACGAGGCCGGATTGCATTGCGTCATTTCGCAGGACGTATTTGCCGCGATTTGGGAAAAGGTAGCTTTCAACGCAGCTATGAACAGTCTGTGTACTGTCACCGGATTAACGGTAGGTCTTATGGGAGCGACGCCCCAGTCGCATGACTTAGCGATTCAAATCGCCAAAGAAACGATTGCTGTTGCCAATAAAAAAGGAGTTCCAGCGAGTGAAGACGCTGTGCTAAACATGATGGAGGATGCATTCAAAAATCACTTTAACCATATGCCGTCCATGCTGCAAGATTTTCTGGCTAAACGGACGACTGAGGTGGAGTTCATCAATGGAGCGATTGCCAGAGAGGCAGCTCAGTTAGGAATGGCCACGCCGGTCACCGCAGTCTTGTACCAATTGGTTCGTGCGCTGGAACAGAATTATGATAAGCAGATTATCAGTCATTAATTGGGCAAGACCTCAGGAAATATCTAGGAAATACTGGGAGGAGAAAAAATGAAACAGGTTAAAATGTATGGCCTCGGCGGTCAGGGAGTAGTAACAGCAGCCAAGCTGTTCGCTGAAGCAGTTGCCATTGGAGAAGGTAAGAATGCTCAGTCCATACCGGCATATGGGCATGAGCGCCGCGGTGCACCGGTCTATGCAGACGTTATTTTTAGCGAAGAACCCATTAAAGTCAAATCTTTTGTGTATGACCCGGATTATATCGTCATCTTTGACCTAGCCGTTCTGGATAAAGGGGTAGACGTAATGGTCGGCTCTAACCCGAAAAGCATCTTTGTGATTAACGCTGAGTGCATCTTGACTGAGTATCCGTTTGCTAATCACGAAGTCTATTATGTCGGCGCGCGAGGGATCGCACTCGATACCATCGGTAGTGATATACCTAATTCAGCAATGCTGGGCGCCATGGCAGGCGCGGGACTTGTGGGCATAAATGCGGTCACGGAAGTTGTCAGCAACTATTTTGTAAAGGCGGGTAACAGCAATGCAAAAGCAACAAAACAGGCCTTCGACAGACTGCGCAAAAACTAAAAAAGTATATTATGGCCCCGTAGCTACCGAGTTTGCAGCTACAAACACCGGTATCTGGCGAATCGTAAGGCCAGATGTCAGGCTGGAAAATTGCATTTTCTGCGGCACATGCTGTAAGCATTGTCCGACTGACGTAGTCACTGTGGAGAAGGACGGAGCTAACAGGGGAGTCCATTTTGACTGGGCATACTGCAAAGGCTGCGGTATATGCGCTAATGTCTGCCCCAAACAATGTATTGAGATGTTGCCGGAAGAAGGTGTTTGTAAGCTATGAAAAGAGTAATGCTTGACGGAAACGGATCGGCTTCGGAGGCACTGCGGTTAGCGAAAGTAAAAGTAATAGCTGTCTATCCAATTACTCCGCAAAGCCCTATCTCAGAGAAACTGGCAGACTTTGTCGTCCAAGGAAAACTTGACGCTAAATATATCAGAGTAGAATCTGAACACAGCGCAATGTCCTGTGCTATTGGGGCCCAGCTTACCGGAGTGAGAGCCGGTACCGCAACATCCTCCGTTGGTCTGGCACTCATGCATGAAGTGCTGGGAGTTGCCGCCGGCTGCCGGGTTCCTATCGTCATGCCGGTTGTTAACCGGTCACTTGTCAGCCCCTGGAGCTTGTGGTGCGACCACCAGGACAGCATGGCCGAACGGGACGGCGGCTGGATGCAGCTTTACGCAGAAAATGCACAAGAGGTGCTTGATTTTATCTTGATTGCCTACCGGGCGGCGGAAGATGGACGCGTTCAACTTCCCGCCATGGTATGTTTGGATGGCTTCTTCCTGTCGCACATGAGCGATGCGATATACTTGCCTGACCAAGCAACTGTAGACTCTTTCTTACCTCCCTATGTCCGTCAAAACTTTTATTTAGATCCTGCCGACCCAATGTTTATCAATGATTTAACGCCATCCATCGAATTCACCGAGATGCGTTACCAACAGGCTGTAGCTTTCTCTCAGGCTGAGACCGTATTGCCGGAAGCCTTCACCGAATTTAAAAAAGTCTTCGGACGTGAGTACTCCATGATTGAAGCATATCGCTGTGATGATGCCGAAGCGGTTATCGTTACCTTAGGATCCATGTCGGGAACAGCAAAGCACACTGTCGATATTCTGCGTGACCAAGGCAAGCAGGTAGGCATGGTCAAAATCGTAGCTTTCCGTCCCTTTCCAGCGGGGCTTCTCAAAGCGGCTCTGGCAAATGTAGCTACAGTCGGTGTCATTGATCGCAGCGCCAGCTTTGGTGCCCAAGTCGGTCCGGTGGCCACCGAAGTACGTTCGGCGCTTTCCGGCAAGCCGGTTCAGGGCTTTATTGCCGGCCTTGGCGGACGGGACGTCTCTGTCAGCACTTTCGAAAAGGCATTTGGGCGTTTGCTGGAGCAAAAGACGACAGATGAATTGGTATGGCTGGACGTTAAGGACAATGCGCTAACTCTCCGGGAGGTGGATTCTCAATGTTAATGAAATCAGAGTCAAGAGGTTTAATTGCACACGGTATGGGCGCTTGCGCCGGTTGTGGGCTTGAACTTGCCGCCCGTATTATCCTGGATGTATTGGGCGAAAACACAGTCATCGTAATTCCACCAGGCTGTGCAGCAACCTTCTCCGGTTATGGCAAAGAAACGGTAACGAAAATTCCGGGGTTTCAGGGTAATCTTGAAAATACAGCAGCCTACGCGGCTGGCATTAAAGCGGGTTTTGAAGTGCAAGGCCGTGACGACATTACTGTTCTTGGTCTTGCCGGTGACGGAGCAACGGTAGACATCGGTTTGCAATCACTGTCGGGAGCTCTGGAACGGGGCGATAAGATCCTCTACATCTGCTATGACAATGAAGCTTATATGAACACTGGTATTCAAGGCAGCGGATCGACGCCGCTTGACGCATGGACGACTACCACCCCTGGGGGGAAAAGTGTGTACCGCAAAGACATGGTTGGGATTGTGGCCGCCCATAAAATCCCGTATACTGCCACTGCATCGGTGGGCTACGTAGATGATTTGCGAAAAAAGGTAGAAAAAGCCAAGGCTGCTACCGCTGTGGGACCAGCTTATCTCCATCTGCACATTCCGTGTCCAACCGGATGGGGCAGTGCACCAGACAAAAGTATTGAGATTGCCAAACTTGCAGTTCAGACGCTGTGCTGGCCGCTTTATGAAATTACGGACGGCGTGCATTACAAGCTGACTGTACCGGTAGCCAAACCGAAGCCGGTGGAAGAATATCTGAAATTACAAAAGCGGTTCAGCGGCGTGAAGGCCGAGCAATTGCAAGATGTGCAGCAAGGTGTCGATAAAGAATATGCCCGCTTGCTGAAAAGGCTAGGTTAATTCCTTTAATAGGAGAAGGGATGGGTTCATAATGGAGACATATAAGATCCTAACCATTAATCTCGGCTCGACCTCAACCAAAATAGCCTATTATGAAAATGAAGAATGCAAAGTGAAAACCACACTGGATCATTCGGTACAAGATCTAGCAGCTTTTAGTGATTTGATGGAGCAAGACGGTTATCGCCGTGATGCTATTGAAAAATTTCTCCGGGACAATGGTATCAGTTTGAGTAAGGTGAATGCCATTGCCAGCCGTGGCGGTCATACTAAGCCGCTGGAAGGCGGGGTATATCAGATTAATGAAATTATGCTGGAGCAGCAGGCCTCAGGACTGTATGGGAGGCATGCCTGCGATGTTGGCAGTAAAATTGCCTACAAAATGGCACGAGATTTCAAGATTCTCTCAGTGGTAGTCGACCCGCCGGTGACTGATGAATTTATTGAAGAAGCGCGTTTGTCCGGACATCCTGAGTTGCCGCGGCAGAGCAGATTTCACGCTTTAAACCACCGGGCGACAGGCAAGCGCTTTGCCCGTGATAATGGCAAGAACTATGAGGATCTGAACCTAATTATTGCTCATATGGGCGGTGGCATTACCGTTGCGGCACATCGCAGAGGAAAAATGATTGACGCTACCAACGGGATTGACGGTGACGGTCCATTTTCCACTAACCGGACAGGCGGGCTGCCGGTGGGAGCTTTAGTCGACTTGTGTTTTTCCGGACGTTACAGCCACAAGGAAATCAGAAAAATGCTTAATGGAGAAGGCGGTCTAACGGCTTATCTTAAGGAAAACGATGTGCGGACGGTAGAGGAGAAAGCAGCGGCGAATAACTATTTTGCTTTGTGTCTGGAAGGAATGATATACCAGACCTGCAAGGAAATAGCTGCAATGGCTGCCGTTCTTGAGGGCAATGTTGATTCCATTATTATTACCGGCGGTATAGCCAACTCAAAAAAAATTACTGCAAGGATGAAAGAAAGGATTGGGTTTATTGCACCGGTTACCTTATATCCTGGCGAAAATGAAATGGATGCCTTAGCTCTTGGCGCGTTAGAGGTCATGCGGGGTAAAGAACCGCTTAAATCAATATAGGAGGAGGAAAATATGGCATTTGCTGATTTTAATTCTGTTTTAACCTGGCTAAAAGACCACAATATTACCAAAAGAGCGGCTGTAGCAGCAGCTCATGACTCTGATGCACTGACCTCTGTTATTGCCGCCCGGCGGGCAGGAATTCTTGAGTGTGTCTTAATTGGCGACAGCGGGAGAATGAGGGAACTACTGGCTGAACAGGGAGAAAAAGCGGCTGACTGGGAAATCATTGATGAGGATAATGATGCCAAAGCTGCCTATATCGCAGCCGTCCTGGTTTCGGAGAAAAAAGTTGATATGCCAATGAAAGGGTTATTGCAGACCGGTGTCTTCCTGAAAGCGGTTCTGGATAAAAATCTTGGACTGATTACCGAGAATGGTCTCATCAGCCAGGCTACCATCGCTCATTATCGACAGGACAACCGAATGATAGTGGTCAGTGACTGTGCGATTAATGTTGCTCCCGATTATAGCAAGAAATTAAAAATCATTCAAAATTCAGTGGAACTATGCCATAAATTGGGGATCGAACTCCCCAAAGTGGTGATTGTGGCACCGCTTGAACAAATTAATCCCGATATTCAGTCCACCGTTGATGCAGCTATGCTGACACTTGCCAATAGCAGAGGACAGATCAAAGGATGTATTGTAGACGGTCCACTAGGCTTTGATAATGCGATTTCACTGGAAGCAGCAAAACACAAAGGAATTAAAAGTGAAGTGGCCGGTCATGCCGATATCCTGATCATGCCCGATTTGGCTTCCGGCAATATTTTAGATAAATCGATGCGCTATTTTGCTGAATTCAGGACGGCCGGTGTGGTGGCTGGGGCAAAAGTACCGCTAATAATGACTTCCAGAAGCGATTCAGCGGAAAACAAGCTTAATTCGATTATTATATCTGTATTGCAAGCTGTATAAAAGGAAGCAGGCGCACGACGTTTTGCACCGTCACTGTTTGGAGAGCAATAATGAGGGAGGGTAATTTTATGCCTAATCCTGTAACTGGTACTCCAGTTGGAAAACCGCTCCAGCATATGACTCAATACCGGTGGGTAGTATTGGCAATTATTTTCGCATTCTACATGATAAACTTTGCCGACCGCACTAACATCGGGATTGTTTTGCCGCTGATCAAAGCAGAATTTAGCTTAAGCAACTTTGAAGCAGGATCACTGATGAGTTTCTTTTTCCTGGGTTACGCCATTACACAAATACCTGCGGGCTTATTTATGAGCAAGTTCGGTACCCGTGGGATGGTGGCCGGCTCGATACTGGGATTTTCCGCTTTTACCTATTTGATTGGTACCTCAGCTAATGCCTTCATGATGAAATGGTTCCGTCTCGGTCTCGGGTTGTTTGAAGGTCCCAGCCCGGTCGGAGGTTCGGCGACAATTAAGAACTGGTATCCGCCGCAAGAGCAGGGAACGGCAGCGGGAGTGTTCATGGCAGCCACCTCGCTGGCTTTGATAGCGGTGCCACCGGTAGCGGTATGGATTATGCTCAATTATGGCTGGCGATCGGTCTTCTACTGGTTTGCCATTCCGGGGATCATTCTCTCAATCATCTGGTACTGCTTTGTTCATAGCAGTCCGGAAGACAGCCCCTATTGTAATGCTGCCGAAGCTACGTATATTCTTAATGCACCGGTTGCCGTAAAACCGGAAAGCTGTAATGCAAGGCCCGAAGGGTCTCTGGGCTGGCTGGACAAAGTCATTCGCGCCAAAAAGGTTAAATGCCTGGAGACGAATGCCGAGGTTTTCAAGTCTTGGAATGTATGGGGATCGGCGATTACTTATTTTTTCATCTGTTTTGTCACCTACGGGATGATGACCTGGATTCCATCGTATCTCGTTACCGCCAAAGGCTATTCGTTTGCTAAAATGGGCTGGGTTGCGGCAGCTCCCTGGGTTGGGGCATTAGTTGGTCAAATCGTTGGAGGTTGGATATCCGATAAATGGCTGCTCAAACGCCGGAAGCCCAATATGCTGTTCGGACCGCTGAGTTTACTTGTCATGATGTATATACTTATCCATGCACCTAACGATGCTACTATTTTAGCCATAATTTTATTTCTAACTGGTGGCTTTCTTAATATGGCCTGGCCAATGTATTTCGCCTATCCGATGGGTATCACTACAGGCAAAACCTATCCCACCGCCATATCGATAGTGACATCTGTAGGCAATATGGGAGGCTTTTTCTCGCCAATGATTGGGGGACATCTGCTAGATGTTTATCACAGCTTTAACGTTGTTTTCATCTTTCTCGGAGTATGTGCGTTTCTAAGTTTCTTAATGGCGCTGACAATTGAGGAACCCATTCAGAGCTAATTTTTATTTCCCCGAACCCATTACTGGAAAAACGACCCTGAACTCTTTCGGGGTCGTTTTCTGATAACTATCATGGATAACTTGTTTCGGGTATATAGATTACGATATAAATTTCTACTTACTTACATGGCGCGCTAGCTTTGGATTGCTGCTTGTCTTGCAGGCTGTTTTATTGGCAGGATTTGTTTTCATCTGATAGAATTATAGTATCATTCCTGTAATCACTGTCGGAGGTAAATATGGCGGAAAAATTTTTGCAGTCCGTTGACAATGCGCTTAGAATATTAGAACTGTTTTCGGCCAATGTTCAGGAACTGGGTGTTTCTGACGTTAGTAGAATGCTTGGTATGGGCAGAAGTACAGCTCATCGATTACTGACTACATTAGAAAACCGTGGGTTTGTCGAACAAAACCTCAATACAGGCAAGTACAAACTGGGAATAAAAATTGTCAATATAGGGGCCAATATTTTGGGCCGGTTAAATATTATTGAAGTGTGTCACCCTTATCTCGAACAGGTGAGTCATGAGACCGGAGAAACTTGCCACTTAGCGCTGTACGGTCAGGGAGAGATCACATTTGTTGACAAAGTATCTGGCAAAAACCCGGCAATTATGTCATCAACGATTGGGTTAAAAAGATCAGCACACAGTACGGGAACAGGGAAAATGCTGTTGGCTTTTCGACCGGAAAACGAACTGGAAAAGTACTTTGGCAGCAGTCCCTTGCGCAGATTTACACCAACTACCATTACAGATGGAAGGGAACTCAAGGAGTATCTGGAAAAGGTTCGGGAGCAGGGCTACAGTGAAGACCAGCAGGAGTCGGATGAGGGGCTTGTTTGTTTTGCTGCTCCTATCCGGAATTCCACGGGAAAAGTTGTAGCTGCGATAAGTGTTTCCGGGGCCGCAAGCAGAATGAATTCCCATAGGGAAGATATGATTGCCAAAATAAAGGATGCTGCAGAACGGGCTTCCCGGAGCTGCGGTTGGTCGCCTCACTATGAGTGGAAATGATCAAGCCGGGATTTGTGAAGCTCCACAGGGCAGTTTACTGCTGCCGTGGAGCTTCTTTGTTGCACTTTACATTAATGGCACTCAGGAGGAGGAAATGTCGTACAACGAGGGGATGTTTGTGAAAGATTACTTATCGGTTAGTGCAATGGCCAAAATACATAATATATCAAGACAAACCTTAATTTACTATGACAAGATAGCATTATTTAAACCGGAACGTACGGAGGCTAACGGCTATAGGCTGTATAACCCAAGTCAAATTCCATTATTACGGGAAATTTGTTTTTTGAAGTCTGTAGGTATTAAGCTGGAGGATATAAAAAGGCATATCGAGCAGAGAAATCTTACTACCGCTACTTCCTTGCTTGAATATCATAAAGATTTTATCAGTAAGGAAATAAGCAATTTAGTAAAAATGCGCGAGTTTATTCAGCAACGGTTAAGTTTGTATAAGAATGCCGATTATGCCAGACAGGAGTTATATAAGCCGGTAATTGAAGAATTTCCCGAACGGAAGGCGTTATTTGTTCCTTTTGAAAAGCAAATCTCGAACCGGGAATTGCGTTTCACTCTTATGAAAGCATGGAATATTATGACGCAATATGACATGATACCTTCTAACGGCTTTGGCACAAGGATTCTCCGGAACCAACTGGCAGAAGATGATATTTTTAAGGGAGCCGGTATATTCGTCTATCTCCCCGGTACAGAACCGTATATGGGAAATAGTATTACTTTACCTGCCGGGCAATATGCCTGTATGTATAAATATGCCATGCCTTATGAGACGGCAGATTTATTTAAGCTGATGAAGTGGATTAACGATAATAATTATAAAATTACCGGTGATGTAATAGATGCATGTCTGTTGGATGCCACCTTTTACGGAGATGGCAAAACGGCAGACTTTTGTCAAATCCAAATACCTGTCGAAAAAAAGCCTCCCTGCTAATTAATGCTTGACTGTATAGCTGCTATACACATTAGGCTGTATTTAGAGGAAAGGTGTCTTTGGGGAGGAATTGGAAATGTTGGCAAAAACCATAAAAGTGAGAGATTTACGGTCTGCTATCGAGTTGTTAAAAACAGTTCCGGGACAATTAATTGAAACTAATGAACCGGTAGATCCTCATGCTGAATTATCCGGGGTCTACCGGCATGTTGGTGCCGGCGGAACGGTAATGCGTCCTACCAGGCTTGGGCCTGCCATGGTATTTACTAATGTGAGGGAACATGAAGACGCACGAATCGTGATTGGGCTGTTGGCTAGCCGTGAAAGAGTCGGTCTGCTGCTTGATTCACCGCCGGAACGCCTTGGTTTTCTCTTAAATGAAGCCGTTAAACATCCTGTTGAACCAGTAACCGTTTCCAGGGATAAGGCCAAATGCCAGGAAGTTGTCCATTATGCAAATAAGCCGGGTTTTGATGTTCGGAAATTAATTCCGGCGCCAACCAATACAGAAGATGATGCCGGTCCCTACATCACGATGGGAATGTGCTATGCTTCGGATATTGAAACCGGCGAATCGGATATTACTATCCATCGGTTATGCCTGCAGAGCAAAGATGAAATTTCCATGTACTTAGTACCGGGAGCCAGGCACTTGGGTGTATTTCGGGAAAAGGCAGAAAAAATGGGCAGGCCCCTGCCTATTTCTATTAGTATCGGCGTTGATCCTGCTATCGAAATTGCTGCCTGCTTCGAGCCGCCGACAACACCGCTTGGCTTTGATGAGCTGACTATAGCAGGTGCCATTCGCAATGAAGCGGTTGAACTTGTTCAATGCTTAACGATTGCTGAGAAAGCGATTGCCAATGCTGAATATGTTATTGAAGGCGAATTATTGCCTGGCGTACGTGTCAGAGAAGACCAAAACACCAACACCGGCAAAGCAATGCCCGAATTTCCCGGTTATACAGGCCCCGCCGTTGCTGAGCTGCCGGTAATCAAAGTTAAAGCTGTTACCCATCGTGTCAATCCCATTATGCAAACCTGTATTGGACCAAGCGAAGAACATGTCAATATGGCAGGGATCCCTACAGAAGCAAGCATAATGCAGATGGTGGAAAAAGCGATGCCAGGCAGACTGGTAAATGTTTATGCCCATTCTTCAGGCGGCGGGAAATATATGGCTATATTACAGTTTAAAAAGAGCCAGCCCAGTGATGAAGGGCGGCAAAGGCAGGCTGCCCTGTTAGCATTTTCCGCCTTTTCCGAACTAAAACATATTATTCTAGTTGATGAAGATGTAGATCCGTTTGATAGTAATGATGTATTATGGGCCCTCAATACCCGCTACCAGGGGGATATTGACACCGTATTTATTCCCGGGGTACGCTGTCATCCCTTAGACCCGTCCCAAAGCCCGGCTTATAACCCGGCACTTAGGGATAACGGCATTTCCTGCAAAGTGATTTTCGACTGCACAGTACCCTATTATTTAAAAGAGCGCTTTCAAAGAGCAAAGTTTAAGGATGTAGACTCAGGAAAATTTGCTCCAGAAATTGGAGGATATAATGCCGGGCAACACTAAGAAGAGATTAGTGGTAGGGATGAGCGGTGCCAGCGGCGCAATATTAGGTATAGAATTGTTGCAAATACTCCGGGAAAATCCGGACTATGAAACTCATCTTGTTATTTCTGGAGAAGTTCGGCATTGAAGTCCATGGATTCAGCAGATGGGGTGAAGGGTGTTTTCGAGATTGCACAAAAACGTCGTTGTAACGTGTGGCATTCAATAAAAAGCGCTATTTGTCAGTTGAGACAAGCAGCGCTTTTTTTGTATTCTAAAATGTCTTTAAAACTAGTTCGATGAAAGCTCTTAAAGCAGGAGATTGCCATTTATCCTTGTGGTAGATTAGCTGCGCTTTAATGCCGAAGGGCGGCCCGGCCCAGGGTAATTCTACCAGTTGCTTAGTTATAAGTTCTTGTTCTACTACAACACGTGGTAAGAAGCCGATTCCCCAGCCATCGCAAACAAATCTTTTGATGACTTCGTTGCTGCTCACGCCCATGATGGAAGAGGGCTTTACACCGGTTTGCGTGAGAATGCTTTCAAAAATTCCCCGGTACGTGCAGCCTTCTGAAGTCAGGACGAGGGCCTCGCCGGTTAGGTCATAGGGAGTTATCTCGCATTTTTTTGTTAATGGATGATTGGGAGGAGCGATGACTGACATTTCTTCTTCAAAAAGGATATGCGTAATGAGATCTTTTTCTACACAGGGTACATCCAGAAAGAAGACGATATCGATAACATTTTTCCGGATTAGTGTCCGGTAGTTTCCGCCGGTATCGAAAAAAAGATTGATTTCTACATCCGGATAACAAGTCCGGAAGGAATTAAATACTTTTGGCAGCCGATGAAGGCAAAGTGACTCGGCAGTACCAATCGTTAGTGAGCCTTTAGGCATAAGCGAACTGGAAATGATGTCTTTTGCTTCATCAGAGAGTTTTAAAATCTGAGTAGCGTAGTCGTACAGGTATTCACCGTCTTTAGTAAGCTTGATTTGCTTACCCAGTCGTTCAAATAACATGGTCCCGAACTCTTCTTCCAACAGCTGAATCTGACCGGTGATGGAAGACTGGGCGTAACCGAGATCATGGGCAGCTTTGGTGAAGCTTAATAATTTTGCTACGGTAAGGAACGTTTTTAATTGACGAAATTCCATGTTATCACCCATCAGTTTATTTGAATAACTGCATCAATACTATCAATTTTACCTATGATTATCTCTATGATAATATAATTTTTAACAAAGGTACAGCTAAAAATGAGCGGCCTATTTAAGGAGGGGGAAAAGAATGAATACCCTGTGTGCTGATGAAATAAAGTGCCGGGTAAGTGAACTTGGCATGGATTTGTGCGGAATTGCTCCGGTAGAACGTTTTGCTGACGCACCTCATGGATTTCACCCAACCGATATTGTTAAGGACTGTAAAAGTGTGATTGTTTTGGCTGCCCGTTTTCCGGTGAGTAGTCTTTCTTCTCCATCTCCGGCTACGTATACTTTTGTTCGTAATAAAGTAATGGATAAGGTCGACGCGATTACTTGTCAGCTGGCAGCAGAATTGGAAGAGCTGGGAAGCAGTGCAGTCCCTACTCCGTCGTCCGATCCTTACGATTATTGGGATAATGACAGGCGGCACGGGCAAGGCGTATTATCCTTAAAACATGCCGCAGTCCGGGCAGGGTTGGGACAGATGGGGAAAAATACGCTGTTAATTAATGAGCGATTAGGAAATATGCTTTGGCTGGGAGCTGTGCTCGTCAATAAAGAACTGCAACCTGACTTAATAGCCGATTATCAGGCCTGTATTCCCGGATGTCAGCTTTGCTTGCAGTCTTGCCCGGCTAAGGCTTTGGATGGGACTACGATTGTGCAGAGCAAGTGCCGCAGTATCTCCGCAAAACGTACGGAAGGCGGAGGGGGAGTCTATGCGTGTAACTTGTGCCGCAAGCTTTGTCCCCGTCACAACGGCATAAAGTAAGGATTACTAACAGTTTCTTATGCATTTTGCTAACAGCGTAATTCCCTGCCGGATTTCCTGGGGTTCAAGATGTCCGTAGCCAAGTAATAATTTCTCCAGATGCCTGCCTTTAACAATGCTGTGATCCTCTACCGGTGTAATGTTAATACCTTGCTCCCGGCAGGTATAGGCAAAGTTTTGGTCAAAGCACTTGCCGGGAAATTCAAGGGCCAGATGCAGTCCGGCATCATCTCCCCAGGCCTTCCAGTCGTTGCCGAAGGTGTCAGTCAGTGCCTGCAGGAGAAGCTGACGCCGTTGCCCATAAAGGCGCCGCATGCTTTGGAGGTGGCGGTCCAGTTTGCGGGTGCTGAGAAACTCGGCTAGTGCAGCCTGCTCAAAGGGGGGATTTTGCACATCCGTATAAAGGCGCAAGCGACACCAGTGCTGCTGCAGGGGGCGTGGCAGGATAACATAGCCGATCCGCAATGCCGGGAACAGAATTTTGCTGAAGGTGCCGACATAAATGACTCGCTGCGGATCTAAAGCGTAAAGTGGTGCTATTGGTGAGCCCGAATAGCGAAATTCACTGTCATAATCGTCTTCGATGAGATACAGATCCTGTTCACGGGCGAAACTGATCAGCGCAGCCCGGCGTCCGGCCGGCAAAATACCGCCGAGCGGAAACTGATGGGAAGGCGTGACATATACGGCGCAGGCTTCCGATTTTGGCAGAACGGCTGTGTCCAGGCCCTGCCCGTCGGCCCGCACCGGCCTGATGCAAAAGTTGTTGCGCTGTAACACGCGCAGCATACCTTTATGACAGGGATCTTCAACGATAATCTCACGCTTGCCTTCTGCAGCCAAAAGTTCGGCCAGTATATGGAGAGCATGGGTGGCACCGGCAGTAATGAAGATATCTTGCGCTTCGACGGCTAGTCCTTTGCTGCGCAGCAGCCAGGCGGCAATCTGTTCACGTAAGGCCGGCAGGCCTTCCGGTCCGGTATAACCCCACTGGCCGGGCGCCAATTGTTCCGAGGCTTGATGAACCAGCTGCAACCAACGGTACCGGGGAAAATGGCGCAAATCGGGCAACCCTGTCCGGAAATCAGCTGGAAAGCTGTCTGTAGGGGGAAGCTTTTTTCCCGATGGCTGCCGGCTTACGGGCGCTATTGTCTCCAGAATAAGGCCTTCTGCGACCCGCGTCGGTGCTCCCTGGCGGCTGACAATATAACCCTCAGCCGTCAGCATTTCGTAGGCTTCATAGACAGTGTTGCGCGATATGGTCAACTCTTTCGCCAATTCGCGGGTAGAAGGCAGCGTATCACCGGGCTGCAGCCGGCCTTGGAGAATTTGCTGCCTGAAAGCTTGATACAGCTGGCGCGCTAAGGTAACTTCACTGTGGCGCTCTACTATAATTCCCCACATAATTCCTCCAACTGGTACCATAAAGTATGTATTTGACTGGCTCTGTAAGCAGGCCAGTTAATTTGCTACCATTATATCATAATCAAGATGTTTTGGTAGCAGTAGTGAGAAATTGGAGGGGCCAGGATGCCAACTTTGGCGGGTATGCTGTATTTGACGGGAGCCTTTAGTCTGGCAGGAACTTCGGTTATCGCCGGCAGCTTTGTTTCTGCTAAGCTGGGAGTTTTTACGATTAGTGCCGTTAGTCTTTTGTTTGCTCTATTGGGCCTGGTACCGCTTTGCGCTGCCAGTTTGCGTGCGACGGTACCGTCATTGCCGGCGCGGATGTGGCTGAAGCTGTTTTTTCAGGCCCTATTCGGCATTTTTTTATTCCGCATGTTTTTGTTGCACAGCCTGTTATAGTCCAACTTATTATATGTTATGACAATAATACTGGTCACGGGCACACCTCTTTCCTACAGTTAATTGCCTGTTCGTAAGCATTATTTATACGTCTATGGATTTCAATGGTTTATTATATGTTTGGTTTCTCTTGTTTGCTACTAAAATTAACGGATTGCACAAAAAAGTCCCTTCCGTCGCCAAAAGCGACCGAAGGGACTTGTACCGGGTAAGGCACTGTCACAATCTTATAACATGCTCCGGCCGGTCAGCACCATTCCCAGCAGCACCAGCAACCCCCCTGCCCATTGCCGGACACCAGGCTGCTCACCTAGAAAAAGAACGGACAACACCAGCGCAGTAAAGGGCATCATGCCGGAAAAAGCAGCGGCAACAGATGCATTGCAGCGTTTAATTCCTTCATACCAGAAAATAAATGCCAAAGCCGTAACAAACAGACCATACCAGATTAAAGCTCCCCAGCCGCCTACTTCCAGCACAGTAAGCCTGGTATATGCCTGTTCTGTCAAAGCCGGTACGAAACATAGCAGCAGTGCAATTGCACTTACCAATGTGCTTTGCGTAATCGGGTCCAGCAACTGCCCTAGCTGCTTAGCAGCTTTGACACTTGCCAGCCGGGAAAGCACATTGAATAGTGACTCACAAAGAGCTGCACAAAGTACCAGACCATTTCCC
>Ga0366780_1001_pt1 | contig 44097 bp, 49 predicted proteins | sample BONcelN113001E11_FD_207073 | JGI IMG/M metagenome (GOLD analysis project Ga0366780, IMG submission 207073) | Enriched cells from coal bed in the Powder River Basin, Montana, United States - BONCAT cells N11 rep2 HSBNCT.N11.300.1.E11 ...
GGAGTCGGTCAAGTCTTTCCAGGTGCCTGCCACGCCCGGCACGTTGGCCTGGCCACCGAGCTTGCCCTCGGTGCCCACTTCACGGGCCACACGGGTCACTTCGGAAGCGAAGGAGGAGAGCTGCGCCACCATCGTGTTGGCGGTCGTGGCGGAACGCAGGAACTGGCCCTTGAGCGGGCGCCCGTCCACATCCAGCATCATCGTCTGCGACAGGTCGCCTTTAGCCACCGCGCCAATCACGCGCGCCATTTCCGTGGTCGGCCGGACCAGGTCATCGATCAGGGTATTGACGGAATTGACGATCGTCGCCCAGCGTCCGCCAACCCGAGGAGGATCGCAGCGTTGCGACAGCCGGCCATCCCGCCCGACGACCTTGCTGACACTGACGATGCCAAGAGCCATCGCCTCGCTGTTTTCCATGATTTCATTCAGCGTATCGGCTATCTTGCCATCCACGCCCGTCAAATCCGATGGCATCCGAACCGAAAAATCTCCCTTTTTCAGCGCCATCAAGGCAGCAAGTAATTGTTTGGTATCGAGAGTTTGCGGGAGATCGGTAAGTGTATTCATAAGATAATCTGGGCTGGACGTGAACCTTGGGATTTTTCACTGCCGTGGAAAGACTGGCAAGCGTCAATTGCGCATCGACAACATAATATTGATATTTCGCAACACTAATTCTTTATGTTGTTGATTTCATGCACTAAATACGGAAAATGCAAGTCCTGAGAAGGCGGAAATATATTTGGCAGTGGCAATCTATTTTTTGCTGTATGCTTTTCTTTCCAAATTACCCAGCTTTACAGCCGCTGCTTAAGCGAAGCGCTTTTCTTCCCATATCACATCGTGCTCAAACAAGACTGCTCAGATAACGTTCCCAAAGTCCTGGTCGTGAACGATGACCCGGGAAGTCTTATCGGCCTGGTTGGCCTGCTATCGCAATGGCAGGAAGAACTTGCCTTTGAAATCATTTCAGTGCGTTCGGGCGAAGAGGCCTTGAAGCAGGTCCTGCTCCATGATTTCGCCGTCATTCTTCTGGATGTCAATATGCCGGGAATGAACGGGTTCGAGACTGCCGAAGCCATCCATTCCCGCGATGCCTCGGCATCCATCCCGATCATCTTCCTGACCGCCTATCTGGCTGATGAAATCAACCGCTTAAGAGGTTACGAGCAGGGCGCGGTCGACTATCTGTTTACGCCGATCATTCCGCAAATTCTGAAGGCAAAACTGTCGGTGTTTGTCGGCCTGGCCAGGAAAAACATCGAGCTCAAAAATCAAGCCAGCATACTGGACAGGCGCACGCAGGAACTCACGGCCATCAATCTGCTGCTCGAAGCCGAAATAGACAAGCGCAAGCTGGCTGAGCAAAAGAACAAGACGACCGAAGAATTCCTGGCGATGCTGGGCCACGAGTTGCGCAACCCGCTCAGCGCCATCAATGGCGCGGCAATCCTGCTCAGCCTGGATGGAGTCGGCCCGCAGCAGTCCGTCGCGGCGAAGGAAATCATCCATCGCCAGAGTGGCCAGCTCACCAGAATTGTCGATGATCTGCTGGATTTGAGTCGTGTCATGTTTGGCAAGATCTCCCTTACCAGGCATCCTGTCGATCTGGCGGAAATTGTCTGTAGCTGCTTAGAGACGCTGACCATGGCGGGGCGCACTCAGCAGCATGCGTTAAAGGTGAATGTGGATTCAGTTTATATCGACGCCGATGCAACGCGCATGGAGCAAGTCATTACCAATCTCGTGGACAATGCGCTCAAATATACGCCGGCGGGCGGGGAAATCGAGATTGAGCTCAAGGCAAGCGACAATGAGGCCGTGTTGTCGGTCAGCGATTCCGGCATTGGCATTTCTTCCGAACTGCTGTCCCGGGTGTTCGATATCTTCATTCAGGGAGAGCGGCCGCTTGACCGCCCGCAGGGTGGCCTGGGCATTGGTCTTTCCCTCGTCCGTCAGCTCGTCGCGCTGCATGATGGCAGCGTAACGGCAGCCAGCCATGGCAAAGGCAAAGGCAGCCGGTTCACCGTGCGATTGCCTAAAGTGGAAAAGCAGGCTGACGATCCGCTCAAGGCAAGCCAGAATGTGACTGTCGCGCCGCACACCATTCTGATCATCGAAGACAATGAAGATGCGCGAGCAATCATGACGATGATGCTGTCGTCGCTCGGCCATCGCATACTGACGGCAGCCGATGGCGAGCAAGGCATTGAGGTCGCCAAAGCCGAAGTCCCGGATATTGCCCTGGTCGATATTGGCATGCCGGGCCTGAATGGCTACGAGGTGGCGCAGGCCCTGCGCGCCACACCCGGCACCAGCGCCATCAAGCTGATCGCCATGACAGGATATGGCCTCGCGGAAGACAAGAGCAGGGCAATGCAAGCCGGGTTCGACATGCACCTGGTAAAGCCGGTGAGCATGGATGTATTGCTCAATGCGCTTAATCAGTGCCTGTTCATCGCCGCTGCATAAAACCTGCATAAAACCTGCATAAAACAATCGCGGCAGTTGATGCGATGCGCAGGCATGCGCTTATGCTGCAAGAAAACTGGTTGGATGTAATTCGCGTTACTGAAATCATCAATTCATGTATTTGTTCAAGGAAGACATGGCACGGGGCCCGATCCCTAATGAAGTCGTGCGGTTCATTTTGCTTGGCATCCCTTCTGTGCCATATCTGGAAGCCATGCTGCTCCTGCGCAGCGAAACAGGCCATGCGTGGGATGCAAAACGCGCCTCGCAACGCTTGTATCTGGCGGAGAGCGCCGCGCAATCCATTCTCGACGAGCTATCCAGCAAGGGCATTCTGGAGGCGGTCGATCAGCACAAACAGCTCTACCGGTATCACCCGAATTCAGATGAACTCGCGCAAGTAATTGACTTGCTTGCGAAGGTTTATGCAGAAAATCTGATCGAGGTGACCAACCTCATCCATTCAAAGACAAACAAGAAAGCGCAACAGTTCGCTGATGCGTTCTTGTGGAAAAAGGATTCCTGATAGTGGCTTCGCTCATCTACCTGCTTTGCGCGCTCACTGCATTCGCATGCGCATTCCTGATCATGCGCAGTTATCTGCGCAGCCGCTCGCGCTTGCTGCTCTGGAGCGGGCTGTGCTTTTCCGGGCTGTTCATCAACAATGCCATGCTCGTGGTCGACCGTGTCCTGACCGGGCCGGAAGTCGATCTGTCGACATGGCGCCTGGTGGTGGCATTGGTCGCCTTGCTTCCGCTGCTGATCGGGCTGATCTGGGAGGAGGCGTGATGCAACCGGATGCGATCCTGACCGGCGCCGTCATCACGGTGTCGCTGACAATCAGCTTGTTTTTTCTTCGTTTCTGGAAGAGCACGCGGGATAAATTTTTCCTGTACTTTGCGATCTCGTTTGCACTGGAAGCGGTCAACCGAACCGTGCTGATCGTGTCGCTCATGCAAACCGAAGAAATGCCAACCTATTATCTGATCAGGCTGGTGTCTTATGCACTGATCCTGTTTGCGATCCTGGAAAAAAACAAGCGGCATGGCAAGAAGTGAAAAGAATGCCAAGGCGCGCTTTCTGTCTTCCGGCCTGCCCGTTGCTGTCCTGTCAGGCCAGCTATTTCACTAATTGTTAACTTTCGTCAACTCCGCTTTACGCTCAGGTATTGTTTGCTGTAGGGCAATAGAATATAGTGAATATCGGAGTGCTATGCGTTCCTGTATTTCCCCATCCCTTCATCGAAAGGAGTTGATCACAAAGTAGACAGCTTCATTCGCTCGGCCCGTTTTTATCACCTCTTGTATCACCGCTTGTATTCTCGCTTGTATTCCGTTTGTGTCGTGCCTTCGTCATCCCGAATATCGTGCTCTATAGTGATATGCGGGGCGAACACAGTCAGGCTGTAAAGGGAAGTGGCGGTGGAAAAGCCCGGTGCCTTGGCGAAAAAACTACAAATGCACACCCATAAAAAGTGCAGCAAATAACGATTAGGAGACAAAAAATGATTGCGAAATTCAAAGTAACGCAACGGCTGTTCCCGGCTGTCGCGGCATCGGCAGCTTCCCTGGCCTGGGCCTTGGCCGGCACCCTTGTTGCGCCTAATGACGCGCATGCGCTTGCTTGCGGCGCCAACAGTGGCTATGTCTGCCAGGGTACCCAGACGCAGTACGCCGGCTCCTTCAGCCCCGGTGTCGGTTATGGCGGGTTTGGCGGCGGCGCATGCACCGCGACAAAAACCCCCGTCATTTTCATTCACGGTAACGGCGACAATGCCATCAGCCTCGACATGCCGCCGGGCTATGTCAGCGGCTACGGCACGCCGGCACGTTCCGTCTATGCCGAATTGAAAGCGCAAGGCTATAACGATTGCGAAATCTTTGGCGTGACCTACCTGAGCTCCAGCGAGCAGGGTTCCGCGCAATACAACTATCACTCGTCCAGCAAGTACAGCATCATCAAGACCTTCATCGACAAGGTCAAGGCGTACACCGGCAAGACCCAGGTCGACATCGTCGCTCACTCGATGGGCGTATCGATGTCACTGGCGACGCTGCAGTACTACAACGCCTGGGGCAGCGTGCGCAAGTTCGTCAACCTCGCCGGCGGCATCCGCGGCTTGTATAGCTGCTATTACACCGGTTACGCCAACGCCTATGCGCCGACCTGCGGCTCGCAAAACTATTACGACAGCTATACCTTCGGATTCTTCCCCGAAGGCTGGTACTACGGCACGTGGGTAACCAATAACTGGACTGGCAGCGGATACACCAAATCCATGCGCGACATGCCGGCCAACCACACCAGCGTGCAGTTCTACACGCTGTCGGCCGGCTTTAAAGACCAGGTCGGTTGCGCTACGTCGTCCTTCTGGGCCGGCTGCGACGTGACTGCCAAGTTCGCCAGCACGACCACCAACGTGAAAGCGCAGATCAATGTCGGTGCGGGCGCCAACGCTGCCCAAACCGATTACGACTGGGCCGACGGCATGCCGTACAACCAGGGTGGCGGCGACACCTCGAACGGGGTCGGCCACTTCCGCACCAAGACCAATACAGGCGCCATCATCCAGCGCATGCTGCTGACCACCTGTACCGGCCTCGACTGCGCAGCGACCTATACGACCGGTCCGAAAGTCTCGTACTAAAACCGGTTCGTGAAAAGAACTGAGTGGTGACAGATCCGGCCTTTCGAGGCCGGGTCTGTTTCAGTATGCAGGAGTCATGAATGAAAACCATCACCGTAGCGTTATGTGGCATCGGCTTGTGCGCGGCAGTGGTCGCCGGCGCATGGCTGACCAGCAGCGAGCCCGCCAGCGAAGCGGCCGCTGTTGTGCAGCCGGTGGTGCCGGCCTCGCCAGAACGCATGGCATCCGGCGAGGGAGCGTCCGGTCTCTGGGCATGGGGTAATCCAGGTCCCCGTGCCGGCAAGACCGATGAGGCAGTCGATGTATTGCTGGCAAAGGCCATGAGGCCATCCGGCAAGTCTGCCGAAGGTGACGACCCGCGCGATAAACTGCGCCAGCTGGCCAAGCAAGACCCCGCTGTCCTGAAGCAGCTCATGCAAGGCTATGACAAGGAACCCAACAGCCAGGCCAGGCAATTGATTGTGTCGCTGCTGTCCAGCATCGAAAAACCGGAAGTCCTGGCTTTCTCCAAGAAGCTCGCCCTAAGCAGGGACATGGAACAGCGCAGGGATGGCTTTGCCATGCTGCAAAACCTGAACAGCGATTTGCCCGAGGTGCATTCCATCATCCTGCAAGGCCTGTCCGGCGACAAATCACCGGATATCATCATGCTGGCGCTGGCCGCGCTCCGTCCGCCGGCCAGCACGGAAAACGCTCCGTCGCCAGCCAATATGCAGGCGACGGAAGCGACTGCCATCGTGGCGCAATTACAGAATTTGACCAGCAATGCCGATCCCGCTATCCGCCTGCAAAGCATCTTGCAACTGGCGCAATGGGACAAGGCCGATAGCAGCCACGCGCAGTGGTCGCGGGCTTTGGCGGATCAGTCGCCGCAAGTGCGCCAGGCCGCCGTGACGGCGGTTGCGCAATCCGGTACTCAATCGGACACCGTCAAGACGGCATTGATCGGCGTGGCAAGCAACCCGAACGAGAGCAGGGATGTCCGGGGCAATGCCTTACAGGTTCTGGAGCGGTTCACGCTGAGCCAGGATGAGGCGGCGAACCTGAACGAGTTGCGCTCGCAGGTACTCGGGTCATAGCCCGGCGCTGCGGGTGCGAAGGAGGGTGACCGGGCAGGGCGGCCGTCGCCGCCCCGGGTCAGGTCTTACTTTTTATGCTTGGCTAGCTGGTGCTGAAAGTCGGACGCCATTTTTTCCATGTAGTCCAGCGTGGCCTTGTATTGCTGTGCCTGAAACTCGATCAGCTTGTCGTACTGATCAGCGGCAAGCGAGAATGGCAAACCCGCACCGCGCATCGATTCCAGGATCGCCTTCTGTGACTTCATCACCATTCCCCATGCTTCATGGGCTTGCTGGGCCGCAGCTTTCGACTGTTCCCAGAAAGATTTGGTGAGTTCAACTTGGGACTGTTCAATCATGTCTTGCCTCCATGTGGTTTTAAGGGGAAGGACTGAACATTTTGGCACAACAAATGCCAGCGCACCGGCTTGCTTGCACAAACCGGCTGCCTTTAATGCTTTACTTTGTGCTTTACTTCTTTAGCAATTGCCTTTTTTGGCCTGGCCCGGCGGGCAGAACCGGGAAGAGCGTCCGCCTTGCTCGTACTCGACCGGCACCCGTACGCGTTCCATCACTGTCCGGCAGCGTTGCACCGTCTGGTAGGAAGTGCCCTGAGGAGCATTCCTGGCCGCAATGCGGTCGCCGACTACGGCACCGGTTGCTGCGCCGGCCACTGTGGCAACGGTCTTGCCAGTCCCTTTGCCGACCTGGCTGCCGATGAGGCCGCCCGCGATACCGCCGACGATCGCGCCACCGTATCCATGGTCAGCCGACTGCACCGGGACCTGTTCGTTCCAGCATTCCTGGCGAGGCCGCTCGACCATTTGATATTCCGTCGCGCCAGCCACCAATGGCATGGCAACAACGCAAGTGCTTAGTATTTTGCGCAACATAGCTTTGTCTCCGATCGTCAGGACAGACCTTGCTTAATTAAAAAAAATCGCCAGTGCACACCGGCCCGTCTTGCCGGAGTGTTGAATGGGCAACCGGTTGAACAGAGGTGGCTTAAAGCAGTGGTGGCTATTTTATAGGAATGTTGCGCGGATAAATGTTGTAAAGAAACATTTGCGGGAACAGAGACGAAAGAGTTGCTTTATAGCAACGCAATGTTGGAGCAGGAATATTCAAGCCGCAGCCGGATGGATTGTGGAAAACATTCCGGCTGCGTGCATGGTGGGATTTATGGCTTCATCTGTCCACGGAGTTCGCCGCCGGGGTATTTTTTGCTATGCACATTGAGGTACAGGTTGCCTTCCTTGAATGCGGCAAACTGGTCGTCGGTGAGTTTTTTACCGGCAGGTACGCTATAGGTATTCTTGGAAGTTTTTTTCAGGGGAATGATGACCGGTCCGACCTTGTCAGCTGGCCCCTGGTGAATATGGGCTCCCGTGGGGGTCATGTTTTCCACTGTGACCTTGCCGCTGAGTGTGCCCTTTTCATCGACCTTGATCGTGCTTTGTCCGGTGGCGTTGCTCTGGACCGGCGGCACCTCCTTGTCGCCGGACAGGCGGGTCGTCACCGTATCCTTTTCACCCTTTTCCGATTTCCTGCTGCTTTCAGCCGTGCCGGCTTTTTCAGAGCGTTCAGTTCGCTCGGCTTTGTCGGATTTCGTCGTGTCCTGAGCGCCGCTATTGGCCATGACCGTAAACAGGCTGGCCGCCACACAGGCGCTGATCCACGGCATGCCGCGGCGTTTATTGAGGATGCCCATATTTCATTCTCCTTGAGAGTAGGTGCATGAGACAAACCAAGCGGAAGTGGCAAGCTGCATTGCCTACCAAGGAGAATAGGTGAGGCTTGGCACGAGGATCTGTTATAGATCATGCATGATTTGTCTTGGCAGATTCATGCCATGCTTTAATGCATGAACATGACTCACTGCCTGAAACTTCTGGAGCATGCGAGCTGGTCTGCAGATGCCTGTCTCTTTTTCCCTGTGATATTTTTTGCAAATTGATTGTTTCGGTAAGAAAATACCGCGGCAAATAACCCATTTGCATTGATGGTATTTTCTATGTCCCTGAAAGATTGCCTGTCCCGTTTGCCCTCGCCCTTCGGCGAGCGGCTTCCCAAAGATCCGGCGGATGTGGAATATGACCAGTCCAGAAGCCGCTTTTTCCTGAGCGGCATGTGCGCGCTGATCATGCTGGGTTACTACATTGCCAATGGCTTCAACCGGGCCTCGGTAATGATCTTTGGCGCAATTTTTCTGTATTACTGTGCCGGTATTTACAACCTGATCGATGTGAAAAAGCGGCCTGACAGGCGCCGCTACCGGCTACCGGCCATGCTGCTGGTGGACCATGTCGTCGTGACGTATGGTCTCATCGTCAGTGAACACACGGGATCGTTCTTTTTTGTGCTGCTGATGTGGACCATCGTGGCCAACGGTTTTCGCTACGGCAGCAAGTACCTGGTCTACACGCAAGTCATGTCGATCATCAGCTTCACCATCCTGATCGAAGTCAGCGATTTCTGGGGTAGCCTTAAGAATATCCGCATCCCGATTTACATGATGTTTTTGCTGCTGCCCATCTATCTGCATCGCCTGCTGGTCAAACTCAATGAGGCGGTAGAGACTGCGCAGAAAGCGAATGCCGCCAAGAGCCAGTTCGTCGCCAACATGAGCCATGAGATACGCACGCCTTTGCACGGCATCATCGGCTTGAGCGAACTGATCCGCACGCACGCCAAAGACGATAGCCAGATCAGGATGCTGGCTGAGGAATTGCAAAATTCCGGCAAGACGCTGCTTGGTCTGGTGAACGATGTGCTGGATTTTTCAAAGATCGAGGCCGGCAAGCTGGTGATCGCCAGTGAGCCGTTCGACGTGCATGACCTGGCGCGGCGGACCGTCAGCGCTTTTTCTCCACAGGCGCAAGCGATGGGTTTGCAGCTGACCGTGCAGATCGCGGATGATCTCGACCGCTGGGTGCTTGGGGACGCCAATCACATGCAGCAAATCCTGATGAACCTGTTGGGCAACGCGCTCAAGTTCACCGACAAGGGGAGCATCAGTTTGTCCGTGCAGCGCGGGGCGGACCTGAAACAAGACCGTTTCCTGGTGCGCTTTACGGTGGCCGATACCGGCGTTGGCATCAGCGAAGAATTTTTGCCGCATATCTTTGAACGGTTCGCGCAGGAGCAAGCCAATCAGGGCAAGCGGCCCGGCACCGGCCTGGGAACCACCATCGCCAAGGAACTGGTCGAAGCGATGGGTGGCGCGATCCACGTTGACAGCACATTCGGCGTGGGCACCACGTTCTGGTTTGAATTGCCGCTTGCTGTTGCCAGTGCGCCGCAGGGCGTTTCCCACTCTGCCGATTTGCTTGGCTGGCTGGCTGCGCACAGATCCTTTAGCTCGCGCCGGATTCTGGTTGCGGAAGATAATGCCACCAACAGGCTCATCATTCGCGAACTGCTGGCTGCCGCCGGCCACCAGACGACACTGGTCAATGATGGTGCGGCAGCTATTCAGGCACTGTTGCGCGAAGAATTCGACCTGGCCATTCTGGACATGCAGATGCCGCATTTTACCGGCATGGAAGTCCTGCAATTTTTCAGGCAGTGCAAGCCGGATGCCGCGTCGCCGTCGTTTTTCATGTTGTCGGCAAACGTCGATCCGGACGATGCTGCCAAAGCCCTGGAGCAGGGGTTTGCACTATGCCTGCCCAAGCCTATCGAGGCGGTGAGGCTGCTGAAGGCAATCGAGCGGTTCGGTCTGCCAGAGCCGGGGCTTGATGAAGAGGTGCCGCTTGTGGCTGGCGCTCCCGGCGCTCCCGGCGATTGGATGGACGACTCGCATACGGTGATCGACCGGAAACAGATTCATGAAAACTCGGTGCTGCGACCCGGGAGCAAGGTGGCCAGCCGGATCCTCGAATGCTTCAGGAACGATGCGGCAGCGCTGGTGAATGGTTTGATGGAATGCCATGTCCATGGTGATCACGGCGAACAAGGCGGACAAGACGTAAATGAAAGGCAGGGCGCGCAAGGCGGACGCGAAAGGGCGAGGGAATTGGCTCACACGCTGGTTGGCTGCGCCAGAAGCGTCGGCGCCAAGAAGCTCGCGGTCATGGCGGGCCGTATCGAGCAGATGAATGAAAGCGCCGACACCGCTGCCTGCCTTGAACTGGTCAAGACCTTGCCTGGCCTGGTGGAAGAAGCCGCCACCGCGCTCGACCGCTTACTGCGTGGTGAAGCGACGCAGGGAGAAACACAGGAAGAAACGCGGGAAAAAGCGCAATGAGTCAGGCATCGGCACATGCCGCCAATAAGACCTCGAGCACATCGCGCGTGGTGGCTGGCTTGGCAAGGATCCTGTCAGGATGGGATGGCACCGCGCTATCTTGCAAAACCTGAGCGGGCAAGCCATGCGCGGTAACCAGAACCGTCATTGGCATGGCGCCGAGCCCAGCGTGGTGAATGCGTTCAATTAGGTCCAGTCCGCTCAATTCCGGCATGCGCAGATCGGTAAAAACGATGTCGAAAGGTTCGGTCCGGTCGGCGGCCAGCACTTTGGCCAAGGCATCGCGGCCATTGACCGCCTGTTCGGTGCGCACGCCAAATTCAGCCAGTTCCGCGCATAGCAATTCCCTCGACAGCATCTGATCATCCACGACCAGGGCCCGGAGATTTTTGGCTGCAATCCTGTCGGTCATTTCAATGGTCGGCATGGCATTTATTGTTTCAACAGCCGGGTAATTTCGTCACGCGTCTTGTCGCATATTTCGCGCAACTCAGCCTGCGCACAGGCACCAACCGCCGCATCCGGCGACATCAGCGCAGCGGCCAATTCCTTGAGCTGATGAGCTCCCAGCGTTGCCGCCATGCCTTTCATCTTGTGGGCCAGAGCCTGCACGCTATCCCGGCGCGAGTCGGCCATGGCTGCGAGAACCTGGGTGCAGATCGCATCGATTTCCGCCGGCGCCTGTTCCAGCGCTGTCTTCAAGGCGGGATGCCTGGAGTTGGCGGCCAGTCCGAGCAAGCGTTCAAAAGGTGCGGGATCGATGTACTCGTACGTCATTACGGCAGGCTCGGAATGCGCGCATCAGAGCAAATGATTCGGTGGAAGTTTTCATTCATTCTGCAATGATGCCGGACCACCGTCAATCTTTGCCAACGCCTTGCAATCTTTTACAAATTAAAAGCGAATCGGCAGGGCGACGGTAACGCGGTACTTGGGCGCATTGCTTGTCAGCCCGGCTCCCACCAGGACATCCAGCGCGGTGCGCTCGCTCAGGACGACCGAGCTGCCGAATTCCAGCAACGCCGCAGGATCGTCGCTTCCGGCAATGTCGACCCCGCCGACTTTGGTGGTGTCGTAGTAGGTCACGTTGAAGGCTGCACGAAGCGAGGTGTCCGGGCCTGTAGCGAGCGCGGTGCCAAGCCGGAAGCCGTGGCTGTTGCCAAGCTCGACTTTGGCGCCGCCGCGGTTTTCAGAAAAGGCGTGCGCGAAACTGTAACTGCCGAAGAACACCAGCGGATCGACGCGCTTGACGGCCGTGAGCGATGCCTGCAATGAATTGAAGCCGCTGCCGAGTGCGACTGGCGTGGCATTTTCGTAGAGCGTGTTCTTGCCGGTAGACGCCGTGTAGGAAAGCGAGCCGATTACGCCGGGCACCGAGGCTCGCTCGTTCAGGATTTGGTGCGAAACACCGAGTGTAAAGTCGCCGATACCATTGTCATCCGTTTTTATGCCGGCACTGCGGCGCCGCTCGAAGACATACGGCACCGACACGTCAATCTGAGACCGCCACGGCAAGCCGGCACGCAAGGCAAGTCCCGGCCCATACGCATCACGGCGAAAGTTGTTGGCGGAGGCGGTGCTATGCGAGTACACCACATTCGGTTCCACTTCGAAGCGGCGGGCGGGCAGGAGCAACCCGCTTTCACGCACCAGCGCACGTTCCAGCGCACGGTTGCTGTCTTCCCTCGCTTCCTGCGAGTCTTCCGGCAAGGCTTCGCGGGCTTTGGCTTGCTTGATCCGTCGCGGCGTCACTTCGCGTTCCAGCACCTGGATGCGTTCGCGCAGCCGCTGCGTCTCCGCCTCCTTGTCCGCGAGCTGACGCTTGAGTTCGTCCACGCTTTGCCCCAGTGCCGGCATTGCGGCCAGCAGTATGGCGCTTCCCAGCCAGAGTTTTTTCATATCATGAGCCTCCTTTGCGCGTGCCTACCTGAAATCCGATTCCCGGCCATGCTGCGGCAAATTCACGATCCGGCATTTGATAGTTGCCAAAGCCCGGGTCAGCGATATCGACCTGGTGCTCCGCCACGCGCCGCACGATTACGAAATGATCGTATCCGCGCACCCGGATCGGCACGATCATCGGCACCTGCGCCGACAAGTCGTCCAGCGTCATGCTGGAATAGCCGTCAGCCTCAAAGCCCTGGCTTTCGGCATAGCGTTGCATGTCGAGCAGGGAAAAGCCGCCACGGTATCGCACGCGCAAAGGATCGGTCTGGCGAAGCATGCCCTGTGCCACTTGCTGTTCTGTGACGGGGTAAGACTTGTCATAAGTAAGAAGGGTGGCCAGGGCAGCTGCGCCGCAACTGTTGTCCCATTGCTGGATGATGAGATTCTCTTGCCGCATTTCCAGCAATGAGCGCACGGCGCGCTCGGCATGCAAATCGGCAGCAAGCAGCAGCGACAAGATGAAAGAAAAAAGAATGCGGATCAGCATTGGCAAATGGGCAGAGCGTACTCTGCCCGGCTTGCATGGGTCTAGCGTCCAGTGAATTTGTCTTGCGGTGCTTCATTGACGCCGCCGCCCGGGATGGAAGAGTTTGTGCTCTTCGAGGGAGCCGTTGCGCCGCTGAAGCTGCCAGGGTTCGTGGAATCGGGGCCATTTCCCCAGCCGTTATTGCCTTTAACGTTTTCCTCAGGCGGACATACGTAGGTCCCGGCAACAACCTGGTCAAGCTGGACTTTCGTCATTTTGACCGGGGCTGCGGTCGCCGGTAATGCGATGAATGCAGTGGCAGCCATAACTGCTGTAAACGATTTAAGCATAGCAATCTCCTTGTGTAACAGGACAAAGGAACCGTCCCACCTCCAGATTCGTCGACGCTTTTGAGAGACGCTTGAGAGTGCTCAAATCTTCAGCGCAAACCATTGCGCTTTGGATTTCATAAAAACAGCGTTTTTATAAAGAACGATACCGCTTGCCCGGCGACCTTGGCTGTGGTTCCGTCAATCCGGTCAACAGAACAATCCAGGACGCACGGGGACTAAGCTTGAGCATGACTGATGTTGTTCCTGAACGAGTCAAGGAGGCATGAATGGCCAGCGTTACCTCTCTGCAATCGCAGCCCGCTTTGCCGCGCGACGAGCGGTTCGATAGCACGTTCGCCATGCGGTGCGATCCGTATGGATATATTCAAAAGCGATGGCAGCGTTTCGGAGAATATGTCTTCGAAGCCAGAGTCATGAGTGATGGAGTAAGCCCTGCATAACTGGAAAGCCGGACGGTTGGGCCGCAGAATCTGCCATGAATAGACGGCATAAGCAAGAGCAAGCCGTCACATATCTCTAGTCAGTACATTCGAAATTCCATAAAAACTGTGGTTGATCAGTAAGAGCGCCCATTCCGGACGCATGATTCACGAACCCCGAAATATTGATCTGGGAGGTAGCAGATGCGTGAGGCATTTCTTGTACATTACAAATTTGTTCAGTCAAAAAAAGCCACAACGGCAAACATCTCTGCCGCAATCCACCTGAACGAAATCCCGCAGTTTGCAGCAGGCGAGTTGCAGCGGCTGTATGGTCACATTTATTCCTCGCTTGCTTTTATAAAGGTGTTCCATTCCACCAGCCAGGTATGCACCTATGTCGCCCGCCATGGCGCAACACCAACGGCCATCCTGCTGTTTCGCCGCGTGGGACGCTGCATCGAAGTGTTGAATCAGACGATGCAAATCAATCCGGCAGAACTGCGGCGCTTTGCGGCCTGCGTGTTCGGCCAGTTTCCCTTTGTCGGCGTCATCAGCTTCAAGGCTGTCCAGACCGACCTTTTGCATTTCCCCTATCCGGTTCAGCGGGGTCATGCCATGGAAGACATCGCCATCGCGCTGCCTGACGGCGTGGATGACTATACGGCGCGATTGGGAAAATCGACTCGCAGCAACCTCAAGTATTACAAGGCAAAACTTGAAAAAGATTTTTCATCCGTCAGCTTCCAGTCCTACGAAAAGACCGAGATCGATGAGCAAATTATCCATCGCCTCATCAGGCTCAGCGAAAGCAGAATCACTGCAAAGAAAATCAGCTTCGGCATCAATGGCGAACAGGCGAGAGGCCTGGTCAAGCTGGCGAAATTATGCGGCGTCGTGAATGTCATCTGGGTGGATGGGCAATTATGTGCCGGGGCAATCTCATATCGCATCGGAGCGAATCAGAAGACGGAAGTCATTGCTCACGATGAGAAATACAATGGCTACTCGCCTGGAATGCTCTGCTTTTACCAGGCAATTTGCGAAAGCATCACCAAGGGCGTCAAAACGTACCACCTGGGTGGCGGGAGGCTGGATTACAAGGTCCGGCTTTCAGGCGTCCAGCGGGATATGGAGCAAGTCGAGATATATCGTCCGTATTGGGGAATGGTTCTGCATTGCGACCGGGTTGTAAAGAACTTGCTCAAGGCGCGTCTTCTTCAGTTAAAGACATGGCTGCGCAGCCGGGAAAATAGCCTGCCCGTCCGGCTACTTTTGCAGACTCGGCATGCCATGCGAAAAAAACAGTGAAGGACATGCATCTATGCCGCTCCACATGCACGATGATGCGTTCGCCGGAATTTTCAATGCGCTCGTGGATGAGATCGGATTAGCGTCGCTGATGCTGGTACCGGCTCGCTATCGGAGCAGGGTGCTTGTCTAAAGACAGGATGACAGCCGGCGGGCACGGGCAGAGGAGCCGCGCCGCCGGTTGTGCGGGTCTGGTGCTTAGTTAGACATCAGCACCGGCACGGTCATGTGCCGCAGAATGTAGCGGGTGCCCGCGCCGCGGCTCATGAATGGCAAGCCGACGTGGCCGTGGGCGCCCATGACCAGCAAGTCCGTGCCAAGATCGGCGGACTGGTTGAGCAGGCTGTCCATGATGCCGATGTCGGTGACCAGCATGGTTTTTGACTCGCCGTGAATGCCATGGCAGGCCAGGTGGCGAACTACTTCCTCGCAGGCGGCGCGTGCTTCTTCGGCATGAGGCGCGAACGACATGACGATGGCCTTTTTGCAGCCTTCCATCAGCGGCAGCGCATCGTTGAGCGCACGTGCAGCTTCACGCACATCGCTCCATGCAACCAGCGGGCGCTTTGCTACTTCGGGGAAGTTTCCGGCGTAAGGCAGAATCAGTACCGGGCGGCCGGAACTGAGGATGACTTCCTCGAGCAGATCTTCCGGCAAGTAAGCTTTGGCGTGCTCGCCCCATTGGCCCGCGATGACCAGGTCGGCATGGCGCGCCTGATTGGTCACCAGTCGTACCAGTTCGGCTTCGCTGCCGCGGTTAATGTCATGCCACTCGGTTTGCGGGAGCCCGGCCGTGGCTGCCTCGAATGCCGCTTTGCTGGCCTGTGCGGCAGCCGTATATTCCGGCGTCGGCCAGCTGGACACCAGGCCCACTTTCTGGGATTGCGCGAGTTGTCCGAAGACGCCAATCAGTCTTGCCTGATGCGTGCGCGCAAGCGAAACTGCCAGTGCCAGACGGGAGGCAGTACGCTCGCCCTGATCCAGATGAACCATCAAACTTTTTATTGCCATGACTTAGTCTCCACCTTGCCAAAAAAGCTTAGTGTAGAGGTATTTCCATACTGACACAATGGGTTCTGGCCAGTCCTGATGGCGGCATCCGAGTCTTGTATAAAAGATACGACGCGAAGAACAACTTCTCCAGTCACTTATAAAACGCTTCGACCTTGCCTTTCAGCTTGATCAGCAAAGGATTGCCCTTGCGGTCCAGGGCTTTTCCGGATGCCACGCCAATCCATCCTTCGCTGATGCAATACTCTTCGACATTCGTATATTCCTTGTCGTTGAGCTTGATGCCGACTTCGTGTTGCAGCACTTCCGCATTGTGGTGGCGGCTGCGCGGATTAATGGAAAGGCGGTCAGGGAGCGGGGGAAGTTGTGTCGTGTCGTTCATGTTGTTTGACTGCTTGCTTGTGAAGATAAGACGTTACGGATTTTTAGAATGTACTGAAGGATGCTGCTCAGTCGCTGAGCGCGGCCTTGGCGGCTTCTTCGGGGGTTTTGCCATCATAGAAAAGGTCCATGTACCACTCGATCTCTTCCTCGATGTTTTCCTGGGCTTGCGCCAGCGTGGCGCCGCCTTGCACCAGAAACTGTTCCACTTCCGTGCACCATTTGATCAGCTCGGCGGTTTCCGGATCGATCTCTTCTTTCTTGGCCATGATTTGCTACCTCACTCAAGTATCTATTGCTTGTTTCAGACGGATTTGGCGTCAATGTCGGCCAGCGTTTCGCGGCCGCGCTCGGTCAGGCTGAGTAAGCCGGTTTCGGGGTCGCGCGTGGCATGGCCCTTTTTTTCCAGAAATGTGCTCACACCGGCATCCAGCACGGCAAGCGGGTCTTGCGACAACTCGCGCAAGCCATCGACGCACTGCTTGATGAACAGCGTTTGCCGGCCCAGATCGGTCAGCTCCGGGTGGCCCGATTTGCCCAGCTTGATGAATTTGATGCCGGCCAGGCGCTTGGTGTTGCGCGAAATGCAGGCGCTCGGCCGGGTACCCTTGGGTAAGACGAGAATTTCTGCCAGGGCGGCATATTCATCCCGGGAAAGTGTGTGGTTCATGGCGATAACTAGTGATGTGTACCGGCTATTGTACCGAGCGGCGGACGTTTACGCCAAAGCCTGTATTGTGAGAAGCTTCCCGAATTGGCGGATCTCATGCAGAAACGTGTGGAGGCAATCATGGAAATGAAAAAGATCAATGCCGGAAAACTCCGGGCAATCGGCTACGACCGGCGGGAACGTGTCCTGCGGGTCGAGTTCGATGATGGCAGTGCGATCGATTATTCAGGCGTTGGCGAGGATGTGTGGCGCACCTTGTCGACCACCGGATCGGCCTGGAGCTACTACCGCGACAATATCGAAGAAGAATATGCGGGCCGCCGGGGCAGGGTGCTGTCACAAGGGAAATCGCAGGCGCTGGAAGACCTTTTCAAGGCTCCCAAGGATGATGCAGGAAGTTAAGGCGAGACCTGGTCTGTTCATGCACTGATGCCGCTTCATTTGATTTATAGTACTGCCTGCACTGAATCCCGAACCCTATTTACCTCCGAAAATCCCCATGAAAATCGACAAGGACACTGCTGTCACCCTGCGTTTAACCATCGCTGAAAGCACCGGCAAGATCATCCAGAATGGCAAAACCCCGATCGCCTATCTGCACGGCGGTTATGACAACCTGTTCCCCAAGCTGGAAGAAGCCCTGCAAGGGCAGGAAGCAGGCTTTAAAGCCAATTTGAATCTGGCGCCCGAAGATGCATTTGGCGTGCGCGATGAAAGCCTGCTGCGCACCATCTCCAAGAAGGATTTTCCTCCTGGAGTCAAGGTGGGTGGCTCACTGCAGGGAACGGACGATGCGGGCGAAGAGCAGATTTTCACCGTACTCAAGATCAAGGGCGATCAAGTTATGCTCGACGGTAATCACCCGCTGGCGGGTAAATCCCTGCGTGTCGGCGTGGAAGTCTTAAGCGTGCGTGCCGCCACGGCAGAAGAAATCACCCATGGCCATGTTCATGGCGAGCATGGGCATCACCACTAAGATTCTTTCTCACTGATCCACCGTGGCACGATACGCGTGCCACGATGCGTGACCAAGAATAGGGCCGACGACGAGCAGGCCCGCGAATCCCGGCAACATTGCTATCACGACGAGGATAGTGATGATGGCTGCCCAGAGCAGCATCACCGCTGGCCGTGCAAGCACCAGGCGGATGCTCGTCAGGCCCGCTGTAATCGCGTCGGTACGCCGGTCGAGAATGATCGGGATGCTCACCACGCTCACCGCAAAGATGATCGTGGCAAATACACCGCCCAATGTAATCCACGCAAGGATGAATTCCAGGTTGTTCGGATCGATGAGACTCCTGAGCGATCCGGCGAAATCAGGCAGCCCGCCCTGAAACGTCAGCGCGAAGATGACGAGCGACGCTCTTGCCCAGAGCATCTCCAGCACAAGCAGAACCAGACCGAAAATTGCCAGTGTATCGAGCTTGCGGCGCCAGGCCATCGCCGCATCGGTCAATCGCGGGCGCTCCCCACGCTCGATGCGGTCGCTGACGTGGTAAAGACCCATGCAGAAGAAGGGGCCGACGAGAAGGAAGCCGGCCGAGAGCCCGAGCAGGTAAGCCCCGGCATTCCTGAACACAAACACCAGTGCCCAGCCCATCGCCACAAAGCAGGCGCCGAAGAAGAGCCCGATCATTGGCGCGCGCATGAAGTCGCGCGTGCCGCGTGCAAGCCATTGGAACGGGTCGGAAAACGCCGGCAGGCGCAGGGGCACCAGCAGCTCGGTTGATGCCTCGGCATGGGCAGTGGTCTGGTGGTCAGCACTCATCGATCGGTTCCTTTGTAAGAACTGCAGAGTAACCAAACTGCGGACGAACTAAACTGTGAACCAAACTGCGGAAGAACTCCGGACAAGTCTACCATGCTCGGATTGCCGCTACGTATTCTGAGCGCAAACGCCCATTCATTCTACGGACGCTGTGTTGCTGACCCAGGGATTTTGCGGAAACTGGCTAGCGAGGCGGCTAGAGGAACGGCTATTTTCGGGAAGCGGGGTAATGGCAGTGCCGCGCTATTTACGCGACGCGCTTCGTGGAGCCCAAGGTCAGGGCTCAACACCGTCGATCTGCCGCAGCAGCGCTTCCATTTCCGGCGTCAATTTACGCCGGGAGGCCGGCAGAACAATCGAAACGCTCAGCAGGATATCGCCGCGCTTGTCATTGGCTGCGTCGAAAAGCCCTTGTCCTGTCAGCCTGATCTTTTTGCCGGTGTTGGTGCGGGCCGGCACTTGCACCTGTACGGTTTTCCCGGTCGGAAGGGGGACGTCGACCTTGCCGCCTAACAGGGCGGTGGAATACGGCAGCTTCAGCGTGGCTGAAAGGTCGATGCCTTTGCGCTTCCAGCCGGTTTCCGGCTTGATGCTGATGGTGATGTGGAGGTCGCCGTTCAATCCACCGTGTTCACTCTGCTTGCCGCGTTCCCTGACCGTCAGCACGCTGCCGTCGACCATCCCCGCAGGCGTTCTGACCGTGATCTTCCGGTTGCGCGTAACAGTACCCACGCCGTTACATGGCCCGCAATTCACCCACTCTTTTCCAGAGTTCTGGCAAACCGGGCAGATGTTGCGCCGCGAGTATTTCAAAAAGCCATTGCAACGGCCGCATTGCACCCATTCGCCACGCTGCCCGACGCACTGCGTGCAATGTTCAACCACCGTTTCCTCGAAACTGATACGTGTGCCGTTGACTGCTTCAGCGATGGTGACCGCCACCTTCTTGTTCACATCCGCGCCGCGCCTGGCTGATGCGCGGCGCTGGTGCTCGGCTTCCTCAGAATTACGCTCGTAGTATTCGCGGCCCCATTGCGGCTGCTCCCGGCGCTTCTGGGTGAATTCGTGATAGGTCTGCGGCCTGACGAAATTCTCGCGATCGTAGCGCTCGCGCTTGCTGTCGTCGGACAGGGTTTCGTAAGCCGTCTTGATAATCTTGAACTGCTTTTCCGCTTCAGCCTTGTCGGCCGGGTTGACATGGCGATCGGGATGCCATTTCATCGCGAGACGGCGGAATGCGGCAATGATGGACTCTTTGCTTGCCGCGCGATCGACCCCAAGCGATGCGTAAAAATCCGGTGCGGCAGTCATGACGCCCTTCCAGGAGCGGGGACAGCCGGATTAGCTATTCGAATGAAAATGAAATCGTCGATATCGCCGCAAGAGGCGACACGGTGTTGGGTAAACATAAAGTCTTAAGCTGAAGCGTGCAGCGGCTGGCGCCATGGAAATGCGAGGAGCGATTCTATACGTCCTGATGCAGAAGCAATAGGGGCGATTGCGCGATTTGTTGCTAAAACCGTTCGTGTGGCTGAAGAAAGCGCCATTGCCCCGGTTTCAGCCCCGCCATGCTGATGCGTCCGATGCGAATGCGCCTGAGGGCCGACACTTCCAGCCCGACCTGCGCGCAGGCATGCTGGATCAGTCCTGGTTGCAAGCCTTTCACTGCAAACCGCAGGCGCGTCTCGTTTTGCCAGCTGACCTTCATCGGCGGCAATGCCTTGCCTTTAAATACAAGACCCTGGTTCAGCTGCTGCAAGCCATCAGCCGCCAGGTCGCCGCTGACATCAGCAATCATTTCATGCTCGATGCGCAACGGGTCCTCGGTGAGCTTGCGGATGACGCGCCAGTCTTCCGACGCGACGATCAGCCCGCTTGCCGCGTCTTCCAGCGGAGCCGGCAAGCCGGGTTTGCTCAGGTGTCGTTTCAGCAGGCGAATGCCCGAGCGGTCGTCGGCAGAGCGGCTCTCTTCGGAAATCTGCCTCAACGCGGCTTCCGCCGCCACGCCGGGAAGCTTGTGCAGCAGGATCGTCACCGGCTCCGCCGGCGTGCAGACTGCGCCAGGCAGCAACTCGGCCTGCGCAAGCGGGCTGACGCGATGGCCCGGGTCTTCGATGATCGCATCGCCTACCTTCACCCATCCGCCTTCGATGTAATGCTCGGCCTCGGCACGGGAGCAGGAAAACTGCTGCGCTACCAGTTTGGAAAGGCGAATCGTGTCCGTGCTCATGTCCGGTCTTGTCAACATCAGCCGGCGTGGGGGCCGGTCACCTTGATTTGCACGTCACCCAGACGCACTACCTGGCCCGCGCGGATCTTGCAGGTTTTGCGCAGTTCGATGCGGCCATCGACCTTGACTTCGCCCGAGGCCACCAGTTGTTTGCCGGCGCCGCCGCTGTCACAGATGCCGACCAGCTTGAGCAACTGGTTCAATTCGACATAGTCGCCGTCAAGGGAAAATTCAATATGTTGCATAGTAAGATTATCGTGATGTGTGCCGTATTATTGCACGCCGGGTTGCTCGCATCACTTCAGATTGATCTGCCGGCTTCTCATGGCGCTTGCGGGATGTCTTGCTGCATAGCCGCTGATGGACTTCCAGGGCCACGCCTTCGGTAAGAAGTAGGGGGAAGGAGGTGCGGCGTGCCGTTAGCGGCACGGTACGTGCCACGATAGACAGTCACCCATGTCATTTTGGCTTACCTAAAACAAGCACATGGGTGACTGCTGGAAAACGGCGGCTGCTAGCGGGACAGCGTCGTGGATGGTTGTGAAATGGTCATCGTCGTCGTTGACGGTGAAGTGGTCTGAGTCGTCGAAGGCAATGAACTGGACTGTGCGTTCTGTCCGCTTGCAGAACTGCCGCTCATGCCCGCGCCACTGGAACCGCTGGAATCGCTGGAGCCGCTAGAGCTAGAGCCACTGGAATCACTCGAACCGCTAGAACTAGAGCCGCTCGAACTAGAGCCGCTCGAACCACTGGAATCACTCGAGCCGCCAGAGCTAGATCCGCTGGAAGTAGCTCCGGGCGCATTTTCGGCACCGGATGCCTGGGTAAGCGATTGGCGCTTTGCCTGCGCCTTTGCGAGATCCTGTGAAGCCTTGGCCTCATCTTCACAACTCTTCTTTGCGTCGCCGACCTGGTCGCCGCAGCGCGCCTTGGCAACGTTGTATCGCGCATCGGCTTTTGCTTCTGCGAGCTCAAGCTGTGCCTTTGGCGAAGGATTCTGTGTCGCTTTTTGCTGAGCCTCTGCAACTTTTTTCTGTCCGTCAGCTTCTGCTTTACAAATATCTTTTGCATTTCCTTGCATTTGATTGCATTTATCCTCGGCGGAACTTTGCTGTTGTCCGGAAGAGCTGGAACCGCTGGATGACATCTGCGCGTACGTGTTTGCCGAAAAAGCCAATATCAATGCGGCGGCAAGAATATTCATTTTTGCATGCATGTTTCTCTCCTCACGAGTTGGTCTGGGTTGTGTTACTTGTCAGTGCGAACAAAGTTCAGACAAAAATGAAATGAAATTATTCAGCCACGGAAAAGAAAATCCATTTGCATTTGCGACGTATCACTCCAAGGCCCGGAATACTGTTCCTGAAAGCCTCTTGTGAATGCAGATCTTGTGAATGCCAACTTTCAAGATTTACTCATAAGCAGGACAGACACGCTATTCATCGTCGAGCAGTTCTGTTTAGACCACCAGCTTGATCTCTTCCAGCCGATCGCTTGTGATTGCCCAAACCTTTGGGAGGCCTGGCCTTTACATTGACCCGCTGGTGTGAAAGTGATCGTTACTGGTAATTACATGGGTAAATAAGTGAATCAGTGAATCTTCCCGGAGAGCGGCAAGAGGCGAAGTGAAATGGTATTCAACGGAATGGAAAGGCAACTATTACCTAAGCAAGTACCGCATGCGAACGGCGCAAATTCAGGAAAGGAGCGTGTGATGGATTTTTTACAGTTGGGATTTGAAACTTGTGGAAATGCGACAATCATTGCCTATGATAAGGGGATGTCCGTGCTGGCTACGGATCCCTGGATTGAAGGTCATCCGTATTTCGGATCCTGGTCCATGCCTTACAAATTTCAGGAAAGACAAATAGAAGCCATCAAAACTGCAAAGTTCATATGGCTTTCGCACGGGCACCCGGATCATGTCAATCAAGACTCCCTGGAAGCACTGAAGAACTCGACTTTTTTAATCCCTGCTCACTGCAACAAGCGTATCCTGCGCGACCTTCTGAGCCAGGGTTATAAAGCAATTGAAGTGAAAACCAACGAGTGGATGCAAATATCAGACAACATCCAACTCATCACCTTCCCGGACTGGAACCAGGACGCATGCTGCATTATTGCGATCGGAAGCGATACATGCGTCCTGAATCTCAATGACGGATCTGCACACGGCTGCGAGCGGCAGGTTAAAAAGCATCTTGCCCAGTTCCGCACGCGTTTCTGCCTTAGCTTGCTGAATTATGGCGACGCTGACATGTTCAACTTCTACGATGAAGACGGAACGAAGTTAAACCCCCATCTATTCAACGTAAAGCAGCCGGGCACTACTCTTGGAGAAGAGTATTCAATGAGACTGAAAAAATGGAGCTGTACCCACACCGCTCCATTCAGCAGCAACCACTGTTATTCGAGAACAGACTCGGCATGGGCCTCACAGTATGAAATCGAGTATGAAAAGCATGGCGCAGGTTTTGATGAAAGTGCGGGCACTTTTCTGTCGGGGTACTTCAACTACAGCGCAAACAACGACGTGATCAATGTGGTGAAGCCGGAAGCGCGAGAGCGGGTAATGCACGATCCACAGGTGTTTGGAGACGACTGGACAGAAACTTTGACGCGGGAAGAAAAAGCAGAAACAACACGCTATTTTGAAAAGTTCGCGGCTCTCCATAAAAGGTTCGGATTTATAAATCTTCGGGTGGGAAAGAAAGATCATTACATCAAACTCCGTGGCCCTGAAGACCGCGGCATTACATTTGAAGCGCCGCGTGGCTCTTTAATGACGGCGGTTACCTATAATATTTTTGATGATCTGTTAATCGGCAATTTTGTGAAAACCACCTTACACGGCGGCCTCACTTCACTGTATCCCGACTTCAGTCCCTATGTCGCAAAGTATGGCGACAATGGTCTGGCGTACTCGGAGTCGGACCTGGCTCGATATTTCCGCTATTACCAGGAGTTGTATGGTTTCCGGTGCTGGTTAGACAAAATGGAATTTGACGGTGTGAACAGGATAAGGCCACTGTTCTACAATCATCCACTCCGCCCTACGGTGAAGAAGCTATACCATGCTTTCCGGTGATGCGCGGCGCTTGAGGCGAAAAAAAGGCGGGTAGTGCCTGAACACTACCCGCCTCTCATTTCGTGATGCGCAGAGCCTTAAGCCTGAGCCTTCACTTTCAAACGCCACGCATGCAGCAGCGGCTCGGTGTAGCCGCTGGGCTGCTCCAGGCCCTTGAACACCAGGTCACATGCAGCCTTGTAGGCCAGGCTGGTGTCGAAGTTGCCTGCCATTTTCTTGTAGTACTTGTCGCCGGCGTTTTGCTTGTCGACGACGGCGGCCATGCGCTCGAAAGTTTCGGTGACTTGCTCCTTGGTGACGACCTTGTGCAACAGCCAGTTAGCCATGTGCTGACTGCTGATGCGCAGCGTCGCGCGGTCTTCCATCAGGCCGACGTTGTGGATGTCAGGCACCTTGGAGCAGCCCACGCCCTGATCGATCCAGCGCACCACGTAGCCCAGGATGCCTTGCGCATTGTTGTCCAGCTCCTGCTGTTTTTCGGCGTCGGTCCAGTTCGGCTCGGCGGCGACGGGCACTTGCAGCAGGTTGTCGAGAATGGCGTTGCGCTCTTTCTCGTAGTTGATTTTTTCCAGCTCCTTTTGCACGTCGGCGACCAGCACCTGGTGGTAGTGCAGGGCGTGCAGCGTGGCGCCGGTGGGGCTGGGCACCCAGGCGGTGTTGGCACCGGCCTTGGGATGCACAAGCTTTTGCTCCATCATGCCCTTCATCAGGTCAGGCATGGCCCACATGCCCTTGCCGATTTGTGCCTTGCCGCGCAGGCCGCAGGAGAGGCCAACCAGCACGTTGTTCTTTTCGTAGGCCTGGATCCAGGCGCTGGACTTCATGTCGCCCTTGCGGATCATCGGGCCGGCATACATGTCGGTATGCATCTCGTCGCCGGTGCGGTCCAGGAAGCCGGTGTTGATGAAGGCCACGCGGCTGGCAGCAGCGGCGATACAGGCTTTCAGGTTGACGCTGGTGCGGCGCTCTTCATCCATGATGCCGAGCTTGACGGTGCTGTCGGCCAGGCCCAGCATTTTTTCGACGCGGGTAAACAGTTCGGCAGCGAAGGCCACTTCGTCAGGGCCGTGCATCTTCGGCTTGACGATGTAGACCGAGCCCTTGCGGGAATTGCGGATGGCGTCCTTCTTGGTGCGCGCCAGGTCGTGCAGGGCGATGGTCGTGGTGACCACGGCATCCATGATGCCTTCCGGGATTTCCTGCAACTTGCCGTCAGCGTCTTTGTACAGGATAGCGGGGTTGGTCATCAGGTGGCCGACGTTACGCACGAACAGCAGCGAGCGGCCATGCAGCGTGACCTTGCCCTTGCCGTTGGCGGCGGTGTACACGCGGTCGGGGTTCAGGCCGCGGGTAAAGGTCTTGCCATTTTTTTCCACTTCCTCGGTCAGGGTGCCTTGCAAAATTCCCAGCCAGTTGCTGTAGGCCAGAACCTTGTCCTCGGCGTCCACTGCGGCGACGGAGTCTTCCAGGTCCAGAATGGTCGACAGCGCGGCTTCGACCACCAGGTCGCTTACACCGGCAGCATCGCTCTTGCCGATGCGGGTGTCGCGGTTGATGATGAGGTCCAGGTGCAGGCCATTGTGCTGCAGCAGGATGCTCGTCGGATCCTTGGCTTCGCCCTGGTAGCCGATGAACTGGCTCTTGTCTGCCAGCTTGGAGGTGCCGCCCTCTTTCAGGGAAACCACCAGCTCGCCATCCTTGTTGACCTTGTAGCCGGTGGAGCCGACGTGCGAGCCCTTTTTCAGCGGCACGGTGCGGTCCAGCACATGGCGCGCATATTCAATGACCTTCTTGCCGCGCTTGGGGTTGTAGCCGCCCTTGGCGCCGACTTTTTCGCAACCTTTCTCTTCCGAGATCACATCAGTGCCGTACAGCGCGTCGTACAGGCTGCCCCAACGCGCGTTGGCGGCGTTCAGCGCATAACGGGCATTCAGCACCGGCACCACCAGTTGCGGACCGGCTTGCACGGCCAGCTCGGCGTCGACGTTCTTGGTCGAGATCCTGGCCTTCTTGGGGTTCGGCACCAGGTAGCCGATCTTTTCCAGATGGGCGCGGTAGGCGGGCATATCGGCGATGGGACCGGGGTTGGCCTTGTGCCAGGCATCCATTTCCAGCTGCAGGCGGTCGCGCTCAGCCAGCAGGGCAATGTTCTTCGGCGCCAGGTCGGCCACGATGGCGTTAAAGCCTTGCCAGAAGTCGGCGGACGAAATGCCGGTGCCGGGCAAGACCTTGGTCTCAATGAACTGGTGCAAAACGGTGGCAACTTGCAGGTTGTGTTCTGTGGTGCGAGGCATAGCGGATGTGGACATAAGTGGATCGTATTAAAGAAAGAAAAATTGCGGGCGGGTGTACTTTATTAGAAATTTTAATTCAAACTATGTGAGTAAAAATTAATCTATTTGTGACAATTATATAGGTAATGCGTGGCAGCTCCCTGGTTCTCCTACCTAATATTGAAGGAAGCTGTCATTGCGCGAATGCGGGCAACTGCTCAGCTATCATCGGCGCGAGTTGGAGGGGTTTGTTCGGGGATTCAGTGCAGGCAAATTACTTCGTTTTGCCCTTGAAGCCATCAATGCCTTTGGCTAAAGGCGGAGCCGAACCGGAGGGCGAGTCATGGATGATCACGCCCTCTATCGGATCGACTGGCTGCGCCCACGGCGCAAGGTCGAGCATGCGCTTCGTGTCGGCGTATCCGGCATCGCGGCGCAGGCGAATATGGTCTGGCGCAAAATCAATGTCTTTCAACTGATCTTCGCCCTCGATAGTAGAGGCGACCAGCCGCACGACGTGCATGGTCGTCTTGCATCCCCATGCAGCCAGCGCCTTGATTTCCGCTGAGGCGCGCTGCTTCTCCGGGATGGCCTTCGTGAGTTCATTAATCACATGGCGCAGGTGATGAATCTGCTTTTGCCGCGCAATGTGGCTGTGGGCGCGGCTGGCATACTGAATATCCTTTTCCCTGGCCGCCACTTCCCAAAGTGATTCAGGTTTTGCACCGTCCGGATTCCAGATATCGACAGTAAAAATCAATGAATCGTGCCGGGGATTGTCGTCAAGTACCGCCTCCAGCGGGGTATTGGAATAAATGCCGCCATCCCAATAATAATCGCCATCGACGCATACCGCAGGAAATGCCGGCGGAAAGGCGCCGGACGCCATGATGTGGTCCAGGGTGAGGGGATGCTTTCGGCTATCGAAGTAGACCATTTCGCCGCTGCATATCTTTACTGCTCCCAGCGACAGTCGCGCGTGCCTGGCATTGAGATAGTCAAGGTCGACCAGTTGCTCCAGCGTGTTACGCAAAGGCGCGGTCGAATAGTAGGCGGCGTTTTCGATACCCACTAATGCCTGCTGGCCAAACAAGGCTAAAGGATTCGGCGTAAAAAAGGAAGGAATTCCTGAGACGATCGTCATCCAGTTTCGCCACGCGTTGGCAAGCTTTGGAAATCCCGGTGGCGAGACCATTGCCGCGCCGCTGTGTGCAACGCTTTCCCAGAATGCGTGCAAGCGCTCCAATCGTTGTTCAGGTGGGTTTCCTACAATTAACGCACCGTTGATCGCACCGATCGACGTGCCGATGACCCAATCCGGTTCAATGCCTGCCTCGTGCAAGGCTTCATAGACACCCACCTGATAGGCACCCAAGGCGCCACCGCCCTGCAAGACCAATACGACTTGGCCGGGCAGTACGGGCTTTGCCGTCTCTTCACTTGGATTTTTGCTTGCAGTCCGCATTGGTAAGCGTCATGTCGTATCGATTTTGATTCAATACATTTTGATCGCTTGGCGTGGATGTGCAAGTTGGTTCATTCCTACAATCCAACGATTGCGATTGCTGATGTAAAGGCAGTAAAGAGAAGAATACGCCACATTGACTTGGCTCTCCCTGAGAACAATACTAGTTTTCTAAGCATTCGATATGAAAGGAGACGATCATGAATGAGCAGGAAAACATCACGCTGATTAAACAATGCTACGACAATTTTTTAAAAGGTGACATTCAACAATTGCTCAGCGCATTATCAGATGACATTAATTGGGAGCTTCCCGCAATGGAAGACGTGTCGTTTTCTGGCAAACGACATGGACGTGATCAGGTCAAGGAATTCTTCAAGTCCTTGAGCGAATCCAAAGCGCGCAGCTATTTGAGCCAAAAGAGTTCATTGCCCAAGGCGACAAGGTGGTGGTGCTAGGACACTATGTCTGGACCGTGAAATCGACTGGGGCGCAGTTCGAAAGTGACTGGACGCATATATTTACAGTACGTGAAGGCAAGGTCGTGAATTTCCGCGAGTTTTTTGACTCGCATATTGCCGAAGCGGCCTACCAGTCACAGCAAATCGGCATGGTTCGGCGGGGGTAGGCACGCAAGCGAAAGAAGGCCAGCCCGCTAAGCATTAGCCCCACGTTCTCCAAGGCCAATCTTCGCGGCATTCCAGCGCCTTTCTTTAACACTCGTTAATGACGTTGCAGCTACCAGTCGGGCATTTGCCATTTCCCGGCACGTAGCTGCCGGGGGCAAGCGTTGTGTCGTGATAGAAGACGCCGCTGCTCATAGAGCATTCACTTTTACACATCGGCTTTGAAGGGTCGTAGGGGCCGCTACAAAAATTTGCCATGCCGTCTCCTACCAGGCAAGTTTTCTTCGGTCCGCAGGCTCTCCACGACTCGTTACCGGCGATCACCGTGGCGGGCTGCGCATTTTGCCGCGCGGCGTTGTTGCCTTGGGTGGTAGTTGGCGTGTTGGGCACGCTGTTAGCGCTGGCCGCAAGGTTTTGGTTGGAGATGTAAGCGGTCTTGCCGGCATTGGCTTTTGCAACCGCAACTGTCCCAACGATCGTCGCAGCAGTTTGCAAATTACTAATTAGCTGCTTTCTGGCCTCGGCTTTTTGAGCTGCTTCTGCGCGAAGTTCAGCGAAGTGTTGGTCCAGGCGCGCTTGGTTTTCTGGTTTATTTACCTGGGCGCCATTCGCGGTGAGAACCGCAATGGTTTCATCGTAATAGAAAGTATATTTACGTTCTTGTTCGATCATCAGGTCCAACGGAAATCGCTTTCCGGTCATGCCGCAAGTCTGATTAACCCGGGCGCCGCGCTTTAACAGTTCTTCGATAGTCCGGACGTTGCCCTGCCTTGTTGCCGCACACAGCGCTGTTATCTTTACTTCGGGTTGACTTAGGTCGATGGGTACGTAGTCATTGACGCCAAACTTTCCCGTGTCTATTTCACGCAAAAGTTTTTCTCGCAATGAACTGCTTTTCATGCGCCCGATTTCATCATAACCGGCAGCACCGACTCCTAGGGTTTGCCCGACCAGTGTCACTGTGGAAGCGGGCGCACTGGCGCAACCCGCAATCTGGACCAAGGTTATTGCTAGTGCAATTGGCAACAGCGAACGCATCTCAGCCTCCTAATGAATTCCGAGAATTTTAAACGGCAATGTTGCAGCATGCTATGGTCGGGATGTGAATTTTTGTCATATCCTTTTGAATCGAAACCTGCGTGGTTCCAAGCATCAGCAAACCGACCCATCCAAAAATGGCTGGTGAACGCCAGTTATAAACTGAATATTATTTTGTCCACGAATCCTTCAACGTCACCACCCGATTAAACACCGGCGTGCCCGGCGTCGAATCCACGCGATCCGCCACAAAGTAGCCATGCCGCTCGAACTGGAACTTCTCGTCCGGCAGCGCGGCCTTCATGCCCTGCTCCAGGTAAGCGGTAATCACTTCCTTCGCATTCGGGTTCAGCGCCTGCTTGAAATCCTTGCCGCCGGCGTCCGGGTTCGGGTCGGAGAAAAGCCGGTCGTACAGGCGCACTTCGGCTTCCAGCGCATGCGTGCTGCTGACCCAGTGGATATTGCCCTTGACCTTGTAGTTGGCGCTGCCTTCCGTGCCTGATTTACTGTCCGGGAAATAGTTGCAGTGCACGGCGATGACCTTGCCGTTTTCATCCTTGTCGCAGCCGGTGCATTCCACCACATAGCCATAACGCAGGCGCACCTTGTTGCCGGGGAAGAGGCGGAAGTAACCCTTGCTCGGCACTTCCATGAAGTCTTCTTCCTCGATCCACAATTCCTTGGTGATGGGGAAGGCGCGATGGCCGCGCTCGGGATGGTGCGGGTGCACGGGCGCCGTGCATTCCACCGTCAGCTCGTCGGGGAAGTTGTCGATGATGAGCTTCAGCGGGCGCAGCACGGCTACACCGCGCGGGGCTTTTTCATCGAGGTCGTCGCGCAGCGCGCCTTCCAGCACGCTCATGTCGATCCAGCTGTCGGCCTTGGAGACGCCGATGCGCTCGCAGAACAACTGGATCGATTCCGGCGTATAGCCTCTTCGGCGCAGGCCGACGATGGTGGGCATGCGCGGGTCGTCCCAGCCGTCGACGATCTTTTCCTCGACCATTTGCAAGAGCTTGCGCTTGCTGGTGACTGCATACGTTAAGTTCAGCCGCGCGAATTCGGTTTGCTGCGGCAGCGGATGCTTGAAGAAGCCGCCTTCGGCTGCGCGTTCCAGCACCCAGTCGTAGAAGGGGCGGTGGTCCTGGAATTCCAGCGTGCACAGCGAATGCGTGACGTATTCGATCGCGTCTTCCAGCGGGTGGGCGTAGTCGTACATCGGGTAGATGCACCACTTGTCGCCGGTGTTGTGGTGATGCGCGTGGCGGATGCGGTAGATGGCCGGGTCGCGCATGTTCATGTTGGGCGAGGCCATGTCGATCCTGGCGCGCAGGATGTGTTCGCCATCCTTGAATTCACCCGCCTTCATGCGGCGGAACAGGTCGAGCGATTCTTGAGCCGGGCGGTCTCGGAAGGGCGAGTTCTTGCCCGGTTCCCCAAAGTTGCCGCGGTTTTTGGCCATGTCTTCGGCGGACTGGCTATCGACGTATGCGTGGCCGGCGGTGATCAGGTATTCGGCGATTTCATAGAACTTGTCGAAGTAGTTACTAGCGTAATACAGGTGCTCGCGGCCATCGTGAGTCCAGCCAAAGCCCAGCCATTTCACGCTGTCGAGGATGGTATCGACGTATTCCTGTTCTTCCTTGGTCGGGTTGGTGTCATCAAAGCGCATGTGGCAGCGGCCGCCAAAGTCGCGCGCAAGACCGAAGTCGACGCAGATCGCCTTGGCGTGGCCGATGTGCAGGTAACCGTTCGGCTCGGGCGGAAAGCGCGTGACGACCGGCGGCAGCGGGTGGCCGAGGTGGTCGGTACGGTTAGCGTACTTGCCGGAGGCAAGGTCGGCTTCGATGATGCCTTTCAGGAAATTCGACGACGGCGCATTGGCTTCGGCGGCAGCGGGCTTGGTTCCGTTGTTTTTGGCGTTGCTCATGTGAATTTTTTACTGAATCCGTAAGTGTATGTATTACCTGACATTTTACCGTAGCGCGCCGCAGCAAAGGCTGAATAGCGGAAGAGTACGGGCTGATTCTCCCTGAAACACCGACAAAAGCCGGGATAACTGACTGTCAGTGCACGGTGATGTTTGGTGAAATGTTGATAACTCTCAAAAACGGCATGGCGTTCCTGGATGAATAATTGTCAATTCTGAATTTTGCATTGCAAACATATTTAGCTGGCTGACCTTGCCATATGGTCGCCGCATACCAAGGAAAAGAACCATGTTGATCAAGTCTGAAATGCCGGAAATGCTGTCGGGAATCGTTTCTTCGGCTGGTCCTATCGATTGTGCTCCCGCCGGGCTGCGCTTGGGTCGGGGCGGATTGAAGCAAGCGCTCGGCGGCATGGCCGTACTGGCCGTGGCGATGGTCGTCCTGGTCGTGCTGGCCGATGAAGCCATGGGAGGCGGTGCGGTAAAGACCTTGCTGCATACGCTGGGACGCGGCTGAGCCGTTTTTCTCCGCTCGCCTGACTTGTTGTCAGTTCTGCAAGCTATGTAAGCCCGATTCAAGTTCGGCCGGGTTGCGCCGTAAAAGAGGAAAGCCTTGCCTCTTTTAGGACCTTCATGCGCCACCGTTTTCTCGCCCTGGCCGGCTTGCTGTGCCTGTCTGTTGCCTACGGCGCCGACCAACCTATCCAGTTGCCCAGTCCGGCGGCACCGGTCAAGAACGCTGCCGAGCTCAAGGAACGCATTGCAGCCGGCAATGCCACCGGTAATGTCACGAATGCCGCCAAGCCTGTCCAGGTTGGTAAGCCGTCCAACCCTTCCAGCAATTACGGTAACTACGGCAAGGCTGCCGTCGCCAGCGAGGAAGATGATATCCAGCACCTCGCCGAGCGCATTTCCGCCCGCCTGGCAGCCCTGCGCAAGGCAAAGGAGGCGCACCCTCCGGCGCCGCGCAAGAAGCCGGCTCGGGCTGTTGCCAAAGCCACGGCCGATGAAGATGTGATCGCCAGGCGCTTTGCCGGCAATTCCGAGCGCTGGACCTATGAAGGCGAGGGCGGTCCGGCGCAGTGGGGGCGGATGAATCCTGCCTGGGCAACCTGCGCCAATGGCACGCGGCAGTCGCCTATCGATATCCGTGACAGCTTCCGCGTCAACCTCGAGCCGGTGCAATTCAATTACGGCCCGACGCGGTTCAGCGTGCTCGATAATGGCAATACGGTGCAGGTCAGCGTCGGCAGCGGCAATGCGATCACGGTGACCGGGCGTACCTATGAACTGTCGCAATTCGACTTCCATCTGCCATCCGAAGAGCGCATCAACGGCAAGGGCTTTCCGATGGCGCTGCACCTGGTGCACAAGGATGCCGCCGGCCGCATGGCAATCGTGGCGCTGCTGGTGGAAGAGGGCGAGCCGCACGATGTGGTGCAGCAGGTCTGGGACAACCTGCCGCTGGAAAAAAACGATCCGCTCATGGCAACGTCGATGCTGGAGCCGGCCAAGCTGCTGCCGGCGCGGCGCGAGTATTACACTTACATGGGATCGCTGACGACGCCGCCCTGCACCGAGGGCGTGCTGTGGATCGTGATGAAGGAACCGATCCGCCTCTCCAGCCAGCAGATTGCCATCTTCGCGCGGATGTATCCGATGAATGCGCGGCCGATCCAGCCGCTGGCAGGACGCCGCATCAAGGAGTCGAATTAATCAATGCAAACCTATATCGGATTAGTTGAGAAACGCTCCTTCGCCTTGCCGACCTATACCACGGTCACCGGCAAGGTAATCAAGGACGTCAGGATTGGCTGGGAAAGCTATGGCCTGCTGAATAAAGCAAAGGATAACGTCATCCTGGTGCCGCATCATTTCTCGGGCAATTCGCATGTGGCCGGCAAGTATCGGGAAGACGACCCGCTGCCGGGCTACTGGGACAGCATCATCGGCCCCGGCAAGCCGCTCGACACCGACCGTTACTGCGTCATCGGCATCGATTCGCTGGTCAACATGAATTCCAAGGATGGCATCACGGTGACGACCGGGCCGGCCTCGATCAATCCCGATACCGGCAAGCCGTACGGGATGAGCTTTCCGGTCGTGACGATCCGCGATTTCGTCCGCGTGCAGCGGGCCTTGCTCGATTCGCTCGGCATCAAAAAACTGGTTGCGGTGGCGGGCGTGTCGATGGGCGGGCTGCAGTCTTACGAATGGGCAGCAGCCTATCCGGAAATGGTCGAGCGCGTCATTGCCGTCAATGCCACGCCGACCCAGCGGCCATTCGCGCTGTGCGGACTGGAAAGCTGGGTGTCGCCCATCAAGGCCGACGCCAACTGGAATGGCGGCGACTACTATGATGGCCCGGAACCGCTTGCAGGCGTGACGCAAGCCTTGTTCAACGTGACCGTGAATGCCTTGCATCCGGATTTCATTGGCATGGCGTTCGGGCATAAATGGGCCGATCCGCAAAAGAGTCCGCTCGAGGCGCTGGAAAACCAGTTCCTGGTCAACCAGGCGATCGAAGCTGGCAGCGCGATGCGCGCGAAAACCCTGGTGGATGCCAACCATATGCTGTACATGGCACGCGCCAACCAGCTCTTTGTCGCCGGCACGCCAGGCAGCTCGGTGGAAGCCGGACTGAAAAATATCCGCGCCAGGACACTGGTCGTGCAGTTCAACACCGATCTGCTGTTCCCGATCGAGGATTCGCGGGCACAGGTGGCGCAGATGCAGAAAAACGGCACGCAGGCTGAGCTCCTGGAAATCGACTCGCCCGGTGGACACCTCGGCGGCCTCTCGGAAGTCAACAAGGCTGGCGATGCCATCCGCAATTTCCTGGCGCGTTAAGCCGGGCTACGGCGCCTGTCAGAACCGGTCCGGGCCGAATGAAACAGGCAATACGACGAAATACGGAATCAAGCGAGCGAAATGCCGAAGTAGACCGGTTTTTGTCGTTTTTTATGAAAAATCCGGTGGAGAATCCAAAAAAGTTGGATTTAGGCAATTGGGTGTGAAAAAATGGACTACACTTTTGATTCCATGTAACAAAGCAACGGATAACTACAAAGGATTCTTCATGATCGTGAGACAGCTGCTGTTGAGCCTTGGCGTTCTTTCCGCCTCCCTTGCCCCTGCTTTTGCCCAGACCTCCGCACCGATCAAGATCGGCATGAATTGCACCTATGAAGGCGGCTCTTCCGAGATGGGTGTGAGCGTGCGCGCTGCCGTGCGCATCGCCGTCAAGGAAATCAATGATGTGGGCGGTGTCGGCGGGCGCAAGCTCGAGCTGATCGAACGTGACGACAAGGCCAAGCCCGACGTCGGCGTGGCCGTGGCGGAAGACCTGGTCAACAAGGAAAAAGTGGTTGCCACGATCGGTTACTGTAATTCCGGCGTGGCGGCGAAAGCCGTCGAGGTCTACCAGAAGGCCAAGGTGCCGCTGATTATTCCGGTGGCGACCGGCACGGCCATTACCAAGAAATTCGCCAGCGAGCCGGAAAACTATATCTTCCGCGTGGCGATGCCGGATGAAAAACAGGTGGCCTTCATCCTGCATGACCTGGTGGATAAGCGCGGCCTGTCCAAGATCGCGGTGTTCGCTGACGATACCGGCTATGGCGAAGGCGGCCTGAAGGATGTCGAGCGCCTGCTGCAGGCCAATCACGGCACGAAGCCGGTTTTCGTGGCGCGCTTCAAGCAGGGCACGCCTGACCTGACGGCACAACTCAAGGAAGCCCGCGCCGCCGGCGCCAATGCCGTATTCGTCTATGCGCTCGGCCCCGACATGGCGACCGTGTCGAAAAGCCGCGCCGCCATCGGCTGGAGCGTGCAGCAGACCGGTCCGTGGACTGTGGCATTCCGCAACCATATCGATGTGGCCGGCAACGCTGCCGACGGCGCCATCATGCCGCAGACCTTCATTCAGGATGGCGTGCTGAACGAGCGCGGCACCTCGCTGGTGCTGCAGTACGTCAAGCAGAACAACGTCAAGAACATCCCGTGCGTGATGTGCGCGGCGCAGGCGTATGATTCGGTGTACCTGCTCCTGAACGCGATGTTCCAGGCCAAGGAAGTGACTGGCCCGCAAATCCGCGAGGCACTGGAAAACCTCGATCAGCGCGTCAACGGCGTGGTGGGCATTTATAACAAGCCGTACACCAAGGATGACCACGAAGCGCTGGATGGCTCGATCCTGGTGCTGGGCCAGGTCAAGAATGGCCTGGTGCAGTACGCCTACGCCGGCGACGCCAAGCGTTCGATCCTGGCATCGCGCACCAAGGCCCAGCCGAAGAAGGCGATCGTGCCGGTGGCAGCGACAAAATAACTACGCCGCTGTAAGCTTGATCGCGATGCACGTCGCGGCACGATGAACGAGATGAACGCCTGGCCCAGCCAGGCGTTTTGTTTTTGTCAGCCATGGTAGTGTGGCAGTTGATCTGAAACCTTCGGCAATTTGATCATGTGGCCTTATCCCCGCGCCCTGGCGCATCGCGGCGGCGGCGCGCTCGCCCCGGAAAACACCATCGCAGCCTTGCGCTGCGGGCTGGCCCATGGCTATCGCGCCGTGGAATTCGATGTCATGCTCGCCGCCGACGGTGTGCCGGTAGTGGTGCATGATCCGGAATTCGGCCGCACGGTGGCGGGTAGCGGCAGGGTGGCGGACCATACCGCGGCAGAACTGGCGGGCATGGATGCCGGCAGCTGGTTCGGCCCCGACTTTGCCGGTGAACCAGTGCCGAGCTACGAGGAGGTGTTCCGGTTTTGCCTCGCCAACCGTATCTGGATGAATGTTGAAATCAAGCCGGCGCCGGGCTTTGAAGCCGTCACGGGGCGCACGGTCGCGGCCCTGACGGCACAATGGCTGCAGGGGCCGGCCGCCATGCAGGCACTCTCGTCCGGCTGGCAAGCGCCGCTGTTATCGTCCTTTTCCCATGAAGCCCTGCTGGCGGCGCGGATGCAGGCTCCCGCGCTGAAGCGCGCCTGCCTATTCGATACCATTCCCGCCAACTGGCGCGAACTGCTGCAGCAAATTGATGCACAGGCCCTGCACGCCAACTACCGTAACCTGACGCCGGCACTGGCGGCAGAGGTCAGGCAAGCCGGCTATGGCTTGTTTTGCTATACGGTGAATGATCCGGAACGCCTGCGCACTATCCTGAGCTGGGGCGTGGAGGCGTTTTGCACTGATCGTATCGATCTGATCCATGCCGATTTCGCTTGAGTTGGTCTTTATCAGTTTTTGCAGCCTTGTTCCTTGATTTGATTGCGTTTTTCACGGCAGCCGAGCAGGCATGGCGATGCAGGTCGTTACGTCTTGTTACCCGCGTTACAACTTCAGTGTCGTCAATCATCTTCATTCTTCGTTTAATAAGGTCATGGGCAATCGCTCATGCCAATCTGAAAAGGAGATTCAATGAAAACGACCAAACTGATCCCTGTGCTGGTAGCCAGCTTCCTTGCCGTTCCGGCATTTGCGCAGTCCCTGGGACTGGGCGGTGCAGCGCAGGTCAACGTCAATCAGCAGCTACGCATCGAGAACGGTTTGAAATCAGGCGAGCTGAACACGCGCGAAGCTGCCAAGCTTGAGCGTGAAGAAGCGAAGATCAACCGCGTGGAGGCCAAGGCCATGGCTGACGGCAAGGTGACCGCCGCCGAACGCAACCGCATCGATCATCTGCAGGACAAGGCCAGCCGCGACATACACAAGGAAAAGCACGATGCTCAGACCGGCAATTCGGCATCGGCTTCCAGCCAGCGCATGCAGGCCGATGTGCAACGTAATGCCAATCAGCAGGCCCGCATCCAGGCAGGCGTAAAGGATGGCTCGCTGACCGCCAGCGAAGCCGCCCGCCTGGAACACGGCCAGGCCCAGGGTGAGCGCCGCGAGGCGCGCGCCGGTATCGATGGCCATGTCAGTGTGGGCGAACAGTCCCGCATTCAGCGCTGCGAAAACCGCCAGTCGGACGCCATTCGTCATGAAAAGCATGACCGCCGCCATCCCGGTTGAGTTGATAAACAAGCTACCCTGATCCCCCGCCTCCAGAACCTGCCGCATGACCCGCCGCATAATGCCGGCGGGTTTTTCTTTATGGTTTTATAAGCTTTTTGCCTGCAGTGATAACGGATGAATCACGTATAATCAAAGGTTTGCTGCGTCTCCGCTTTTTTAGCCGACAACATGAAATCATCCGAAATCCGCGAAAAGTTCCTCAAGTTCTTTGAATCCAAGGGCCACACCATCGTGGCGTCCAGCCCGGTTGTGCCCGGTGACGACCCGACCCTGCTGTTCACCAACGCCGGCATGAACCAGTTCAAGGACGTGTTCCTCGGCTTCGACAAGCGGCCCTATACCCGCGCGACCACTTCGCAAAAGTGCATCCGCGCCGGCGGCAAGCACAACGACCTGGAAAACGTCGGCTACACGGCGCGTCACCACACCTTCTTTGAAATGCTGGGCAACTTCAGCTTCGGTGACTATTTCAAGCAGGATGCCATCAGCTACGCCTGGGAATTGCTGACAGAAGTTTTCAAGCTGCCCAAGGAAAAGCTGTGGGTGACCGTCTACGCGGAAGACGACGAAGCTTACGAAATCTGGAACAAGTCGGTCGGCGTGCCGGCCGAGCGGATCGTGCGCATTGGCGACAACAAGGGCGCGCGCTACGCTTCGGACAATTTCTGGATGATGGGCGACACCGGTCCTTGCGGCCCCTGCACTGAAATCTTCTATGACCACGGTCCGGAAATCGCTGGCGGCCCTCCGGGCTCGCCTGATGAAGACGGCGACCGTTACATCGAAATCTGGAACAACGTGTTCATGCAGTTCAACCGTGACGAAGCGGGCGTGATGCACAAGCTTCCCAAGCCTTCGGTCGATACCGGCATGGGCCTCGAGCGCATCACCGCCGTGATGCAGCACGTGCATTCGAATTACGAGATCGATACCTTCGTGAACCTCTTGGCTGCGGCCAAGAAGGCAGTGGACGCTGCCGGCGCCGGCGATTGCGACAAGGAGTCGCCGTCGCTGAAGGTTATCGCCGACCATATCCGCGCCTGCACCTTTACCGTCGTCGACGGCGTCATTCCGAGCAATGCCGGCCGCGGCTACGTGCTGCGCCGCATCGCCCGCCGCGCCATCCGCCACGGCTACAAGCTGGGTGCGCGCAAGCCTTTCTTCCACGCGCTGGTGCCGGCGCTGGTGGCCGAGATGGGCGATGCCTATCCGGAACTGCGCCAGAATGAAAAGCGCGCCATCGAAGTCCTGAAGCAGGAAGAAGACGCCTTCTTCCGCACCATTGCCAACGGCATGGAAATCCTGGAAAAGGCCTTGTCGGGTGGAGTACAGCAGGTCGATGGCGAAACCGCCTTCAAGCTGCACGATACCTATGGCTTCCCGGTCGACCTGACTGCCGACGTCTGCCGCGAGCGCGGCGTGACGGTGGACGAGGCAGGCTTCAATACCTTGCTGGACGAGCAGCGTCAGCGTGCGCGCGAAGCCGGCAAGTTCAAGATGGCACAGGGCCTGGAATACTCCGGCAGCCCGACCACTTTCCATGGCTACGACAAGCTGATCCACGACACCGCGAAAGTCACCGCGATCTATGTCGAAGGCACGCAAGTCAATGAAGCCCGTTCTGGCGACGACGCCGTGATCGTCCTCGACCATACGCCGTTCTACGCCGAATCCGGCGGCCAGGTTGGCGACACGGGTGAATTGCGCAACGCCGCCGCGCGCTTCATCGTCGAAGATACGATCAAGATCCAGGCCGACGTGTTCGGCCACCACGGCAGCATCGCCGAAGGCACCATCAAGGTCGGCGATACCATCGTCGCCAAGGTCGATGCCGAGAAGCGCGCGAAAACCATGCGCAACCACAGCGCCACGCACCTGTTGCACAAGGCGCTGCGCGAAGTGCTGGGCGGCCACGTGCAGCAGAAGGGCTCGCTGGTCAATGCCGAGCGCACCCGTTTCGACTTTGCCCACAATGGCCCGATGACTTTGGAACAGATCCGCAAGGTGGAAGCCATCGTCAACGCCGAGATCCTCGCCAACCAGGCAACCCAGGCGCGCGTGATGGGCATCGATGATGCGCAGAAGTCCGGCGCCATGATGCTGTTCGGCGAGAAGTACGGCGACGAAGTGCGCGTGCTTGATATCGGTTCGTCACGCGAACTGTGCGGCGGCACCCACGTTGCCCGCACCGGCGATATCGGCCTGTTCAAGATCGTTGCCGAAAGCGGCGTGGCCGCCGGCGTGCGGCGTATCGAAGCCATCACCGGCGACAATGCGCTGGCTTACGTGCAGTCGCTCGAATCGACCGTCAATCAGGCTGCCGGCACGCTGAAGGCGACGCCGTCGGAGCTGTCGGCGCGTATCAATGGCGTGCTGGATCTGGTCAAGTCGCTGGAAAAGGAACTGGCTACCGTCAAGGGCAAGCTGGCTTCGGCCCAGGGCGACGAATTGCTGTCGCAGGCAGTCGATATCAAGGGCATCAAGGTGCTGGCGGCAACGCTCGAAGGGGCGGACGCCAAGACCCTGCGCGACACCATGGACAAGCTCAAGGATAAGCTGAAGAGCGCGGCCATCGTGCTGGCAGCGGTCGATGGCGGCAAGGTACAGCTGGCAGCCGGCGTCACCGCCGACAATATCGGCAAGGTCAAGGCTGGCGAGCTGGTCAACTTCGTCGCGCAGCAGGTCGGCGGTAAAGGTGGCGGCAAGCCGGACATGGCGATGGCAGGCGGCACCGATCCTGCCGGCTTGCCGAAGGCGCTGCAGGGCGTCGGGGCCTGGGTTGCCGAGCGCCTGTAACGGTCACCGGTAACACACTCGACTCTGCATGACAGTAAGGAGGGCGCGGCAATGAATGGAGCAGATGATAGTTACCGTTATTGCCCCAGGTGCGCCGCGCCGCTTATTACTGCCATGCTGGGCGAGCGCGATCGTCTGACGTGCCCGACCGGGCACTGGACCCACTGGGACAATCCCTTGCCGGTGCTGGCTGCGCTGGTCGAATATGACGGTCAGATTCTGCTGGCGCGCAATGCCGCCTGGCCGGAAAAGACTTTTTCCCTCATCACCGGTTTCATGGAGCGCGACGAAACGCCCGAGCAGGGCGTGGCGCGCGAACTCAAGGAAGAAACCAATCTCGATGCCCACAGCACCGCACTGATCGGCGTGTACGAGTTCATGCGCAAGAATGAGCTCATCATCGCCTACCACGTCAGGGCGGAAGGTGAAATCCGCCTGTCGGAAGAATTGCTGGAATACCGCCTGATCGCTCCGGAAAAGCTGCGCGCCTGGCGCACCGGCACGGGTTTTGCGATGGCAGACTGGTTGCGCGGCCGTGGCCTGGAACCGGAGTTCGTCGACTGGCCGGGTACGACCGCGAACCCTGTAACTCCTGTAACTTGAGGTCGCCAGACGAGGATGCCAATGTTTCCAATTGGTAAATTTTGTTGCGTCGCACTAATCCCAAAGGAATTGGGGTAGAATCCCGCGAACCTCCTGTATTGGTGTCAATGTCAAAATGGAATTTCAAAGAGAGCTTGACGCACGCGGTCTGAATTGCCCGCTGCCGATCCTGAAAACCAAGAAAGCTTTGTCGGAAATGAACAGCGGCGAAGTCTTGCGCGTGGTGGCGACGGATCCCGGTTCGGTGCGCGATTTTCAGGCTTTTGCCCGCCAGACCGGTAACCTGCTGCTGGATCAGATTACCGAAGAGAAGGAATTCATCTTCTTCATGCAGCGCAAGTAAGCGCCGCACGCCGGACAGCGCTGAACCTTGGGCGGCTAAAAGGCATTCCGGAAGTCTTTCCGAGCGCGGCCGCATGCCGCGCTTTTCTTTTGGAATTTCACGGAGCTTTTTACGTCTTCTGCGGCAGATTTCCTGTTCCGCGCAATATTTTTAAAAAAACTCGTCATTGCCCCTTTTCTAATCACGAATATATGCGTATTCTTATGGCCTAGAAAAAGAACGATCGTGCTAAAAAAGATCGTTTTAAAAATTCCTGTCTGCGGAAACTGCGGCGGGAAGCTCTTATAATCGGCCTGTTCAATTTTCATCAATTCGATACTCAAAAGGCAAAGCTATGAAAGTCCTGGTTCCAGTCAAGCGCGTGGTGGATTACAACGTCAAGGTACGGGTCAAGTCGGACCAGTCGGGCGTTGAACTGGCCAACGTCAAGATGTCGATGAACCCGTTCGATGAAATCGCCATGGAAGAAGCCGTGCGCCTGAAAGAAGCCGGCAAGGCCACTGAAGTGGTGGCCATCTCCTGCGGCGTGACCCAGTGCCAGGAAACCCTGCGCACCGCCATGGCCATTGGCGCGGATCGCGGCATCCTGGTGGAGACGCCGGCCGACCTCGAGCTGCAGCCGCTGGCCGTCGCGAAGCTCTTGAAAGCCCTGGCTGACAAGGAGCAACCTCAGCTCATCATCCTGGGCAAGCAAGCCATCGATGATGATTGCAACCAGACCGGCCAGATGCTGGCGGCTCTCCTGGGCTGGCCGCAAGCCACCTTTGCTTCCAAGGTGGTGATCGAAGGTGACAAGGCCATCGTCACCCGCGAAGTCGATGGCGGCCTGGAAACCCTGTCGCTGTCCCTGCCCGCCATCGTCACCACTGACCTGCGCCTGAACGAGCCGCGCTACGTCACGCTGCCCAACATCATGAAGGCCAAGAAAAAGCCGCTGGACATCGTCAAGCCGGCCGATCTCAACGTCGATGTGGCGCCGCGCCTGAAGACCCTCAAGGTGGTCGAGCCGGCCAAGCGTTCTGCAGGTGTCATCGTGCCGGATGTGGCCACGCTGGTTGCCAAGCTCAAGAACGAAGCCAAGGTCATTCAATAATTCACCGCATTCAGGAAGAGGAACACGAAAATGGTCGCACTTGTCATTGCCGAACACGACAACGCTTCGTTGAAGAGCAGCACTGCTAATACCGTCACCGCCGCTGCCGCCTGCGGGGGAGACGTTCATGTCCTTATTGCCGGCCACAATTGCGCCGCGGCTGCTCAGGCTGCCGCGCAGCTGGCTGGCGTGTCGAAGGTGCTGGTAGCCGATGGCGCACAGTTTGCCGAAGGGCTGGCCGAGAATGTCGCCGAGCAGGCGCTGGCGCTGGCGAAGGATTACTCCCATATCCTGGCTCCGGCCACGGCCTACGGCAAGAACATCGCCCCGCGCGTGGCAGCCAAGCTGGATGTGGCCCAGGTATCGGAAATCTCCAAGGTCATCAGCCCGGACACCTTCGAGCGCCCGATCTATGCTGGTAACGCCATCGCCACGGTGCAGTCGGCTGATGCGGTCAAGGTCATCACCGTGCGCACCACTGGCTTTGATGTCGCTGCAACCGGCGGCAATGCCGCTGTGGAAAATGTCACTGCCGTCGCGGATTCCGGCAAGTCGTCCTTTGTATCGCGTGAAGTAGCCAAGTCGGATCGTCCGGATCTGGCTGGCGCCAAGGTCATCGTCTCCGGCGGCCGCGGCATGGGTTCGGCGGAAAGTTTCAAGATCCTCGAGCCGCTGGCTGACCGCCTGAATGCCGCCATGGGTGCCTCGCGTGCCGCCGTGGATGCAGGCTATGTGCCCAACGACTGGCAAGTGGGTCAGACCGGCAAGATCGTCGCGCCGCAGCTGTATATCGCGGTGGGCATTTCCGGCGCTATTCAGCACCTGGCTGGCATGAAGGATTCGAAGACGATCGTGGCGATCAACAAGGATCCGGAAGCGCCGATCTTCAGCGTGGCGGATTACGGCATCGTCGGCGACCTGTTCGAGATCGTGCCGCAACTGGCCAAGGAACTCGGCTAAGGCAGTTGAAAAAGCAGCAGTAAAGCAGCAAGAAGAATGGTGAAGCCAGGGATATATCCCCTGGCGCGGTAACGCTTATCGGAGACAAACATGAGTTATAACGCACCGTTGAAGGACATGCAGTTCGTCCTGAACGAATTGGCCGGGCTGGAAACGATCAGTTCCCTGCCGGGATGTGAGGACGCGACCCCGGAAACGGTCGATGCCGTTCTCGAGGAAAACGCCAAGTTTTGCAGCGAAGTCATCGCGCCGCTGAACGTGACCGGCGACCGCGAGCCGAGCAGCTGGCAGGACGGCAAGGTCACCACCACCAAGGGCTTCAAGGAAGCGTTCCGCGCCTACGGCGAAGCCGGCTGGCAAGGCGTACAGCACCCGGTTGAATTCGGTGGACAGGGCTTGCCGAAAGCGGTGGCAACGCCGTGCATGGAAATGCTTAACTCGGCCAACCTGTCGTTTGCATTGTGCCCGCTGCTGACCGACGGTGCCATCGAAGCGCTGATGACTGCCGGTACCGACGAGCAGAAGGCGACCTACCTGGAGAATTTCATCTCCGGAAAATGGACTGGCACCATGAACCTGACCGAGCCGCAGGCCGGTTCGGATCTCGCTCTGGTGCGCACGCGCGCAGAGCCGCAGGGCGACGGTACCTATAAACTCTTCGGCACCAAGATCTTCATCACCTATGGCGAGCACGACATGGCCGAGAATATCGTCCATCTGGTGCTGGCCCGCACGCCTGACGCGCCGCCGGGCGTGAAAGGGATTTCCCTGTTCGTCGTGCCGAAATTCCTGGTCAATGCGGATGGTTCGCTGGGCGCGCGCAACGACGTGCATTGCGTCTCCATTGAACACAAGCTCGGCATCAAGGCCAGCCCGACCGC
>Ga0366780_1003_pt1 | contig 42731 bp, 31 predicted proteins | sample BONcelN113001E11_FD_207073 | JGI IMG/M metagenome (GOLD analysis project Ga0366780, IMG submission 207073) | Enriched cells from coal bed in the Powder River Basin, Montana, United States - BONCAT cells N11 rep2 HSBNCT.N11.300.1.E11 ...
GCCAGGACATCAATTTGTCAGCGGTCCTGCGGGGTCGATTGGCATCACAAACATTGAATTCCGGGTTTCATCGCAACCGCGCCTGACCAGCTGGGTCAAGCAATAGATGAAGCATCCATGAAAAAGGCCGGCGCCAATCAGGGCCGGCCTTTTTATTTGGCTTTTTCGGTTAGCAGACTGAGCCATAATGCGGCTCAGTCGGCAGACCAGATTGCGTCAATACATGTGCTGGCCACCGTTGATGGCGATATTGGCACCGGTCACGAATGCCGCTTCATCGGAAGACAGGTAAGCGACCAGCCCAGCCACTTCTTCAGGCTTGCCCAGGCGGCCCATGGGGATTTGCGGAATGATCTTGGAATCGAGCACATCCTGCGGAATCGCCATCACCATCTTGGTGCCGATATAGCCTGGCGAAATGGTATTGACCGTCACGCCCTTGCGCGCCACTTCCAGCGCCAGTGCCTTGGTAAAGCCATGCATGCCTGCCTTGGCGGCAGAATAATTGGTCTGGCCGAAGGCGCCTTTCTGGCCATTGACGGAAGAGATATTGATGATGCGGCCCCAGCCGCGCTCGACCATGCCATCGCAGACTGGCTTGGTCATGTTGAAGACGGAATCAAGATTGGTGCGGATGACCGCATCCCAGTCCACCTTGCCCATTTTCTTGAAGGTCATGTCGCGGGTGATGCCGGCGTTGTTGACCAATACATCGACTGGTCCCACGTCCTGTTCGATTTGTTTAATGCATTCCTGCGCCGATTCATAGCTGGCGACATCACAAGGATACGCCCGGAAGCTATAACCCTGTTGCGCCATGGAGTCGAGCCATTCCGGCGCCCGCGTATTACCGGGCGAATACGTAGTAATTACCTGATACTGCAAGGCAGCCATCTTGATGCAGACTGCCTCACCCAGGCCACCCATGCCGCCGGTCACCAATGCTATACGTGCCATATCCTATCCTCTAGCGAAAAAAGCCAATAAAAACGCCACGACCAGGACGGCAACCGCGCCGGCCGGCAGCAAAGCATGGTTTATGGCAAACCATGCCAGCACCGGCCGGCACACTACTGTATCAGCAGATTACCGTTCGACCGCCAGCGCAACACCCATACCGCCGCCGATGCACAGGCTGGCCAAGCCGCGCTTTGCATCGCGCCGGACCATTTCATGCAGCAGCGTCACCAAGATGCGGCAACCCGATGCGCCGATCGGGTGACCGATCGCGATAGCACCGCCGTTGACGTTGATCTTGCTGGTATCCCAACCCATTTCGCGGTTCACGCCGATGGCTTGGGCCGCGAATGCTTCGTTAATTTCCATCAGGTCGACATCCTGATGCGTCCAGCCAGCCTTCTTCAGGCACAGCTGAGCCGCCGGTACCGGGCCCATGCCCATGACCGAAGGATCAACGCCTGCCGAGGAATACGCCTTGATCTTTGCGAGCGGTGTCAGGCCCAGTTCCTTGGCCATGTCGGCGCTCATCAGCATGACGGCAGCGGCGCCATCGTTGATGCCGGAAGCGTTGGCTGCAGTCACCGTGCCAGCCTTGTCGAATGCCGGACGCAAACCGGAAACCGCATCAATGGTGACGCCATCCTTGATGTATTCATCGGAATCGAAAACGATGCTGCCCTTCTTGTGAGGGATTTCGAGCGGCAGGATTTCATCCTTGAACTTGCCGGCATTGCGGGCGGCTTCAGCCTTGTTTTGCGAGGCGACGGCAAACTCGTCCTGCTCCTGGCGCGAGATGTCGTATTTCTTGGCGACGTTTTCAGCCGTGACGCCCATGTGGTAGTTGTTATAGACGTCCCACAGGCCGTCGACGATCATGGTGTCGACCAGCTTGGCATCGCCCATGCGGAAGCCATCGCGGGAATTGTTCAGCACGTGCGGCGAAGCGCTCATGTTTTCCTGGCCGCCGGCGATAACGACGGAAGCGTCGCCACACATGATCGCCTGCGCTGCCAGCGCAACGGCTTTCAGACCACTGCCGCATACCTTGTTGATCGTCATTGCCGGGACCATGTTGGGAATGCCGGCACGGATCAGCGCCTGACGCGCCGGATTCTGGCCTACGCCTGCGGTCAGCACCTGACCCAGAATAATTTCGCTTACTTTGTCTGCTGACACACCAGTCTTGGCAAGCAAGCCTTTGATGACATGCGCACCCAGATCAGCTGCGGGAATCTTCGCCAGAGAGCCACCAAACTTACCGACTGCGGTTCTTTGTGCTGCGACAATTACTACGTCTTTCATTTCACTTCCTTTATGACGGCAAAAAAGTCTATCAGTTGGTTAGAATCCACGTCCCCTGGCTTGATGCAAGTGGCAATTGGCCGACCTTTATTTTCTATAACGACATCAAACACAAAAGGTTTCGTATTGTAACCAGCTCTGCACGGGTTATTTCATTTTGTGCCAGGTATCGTACGATTCCGGCATGAATTACTTCGTGTTTATAAGCTGCTTTGCCGGGCACAATCTTAACCACCAGTAAAAATACCATATTGACAAGGATCAATACATTCCGTCTCCAACCATGATCTTAGTGTGTTCACAACTTAGACACATCCTGATATGAAATCTATTCCTGATTCGGGCAATGCCAACGCATAAGTTTTTATCTTATGCAGACCGAATGTGACATAACGAATATCAGTGTGGTGCCAGCGGAACAATGCCAAACTCATTTCTACTGTGTGACTGAAAGCTTTCGCTGAGATTGCGGAATGTCATAAGTAAGAAATGCCCCTTAGGCACAATGCCATTGCTCGCCTTTGTGCTTAAAAGAAAGTATGATTGACCGACAAGAGACCGGGGAATGTTGCGAACACAAAGCTTCCCCGTCTGACAGCCTTCCCGAAGGAGTAAAGCATGGATCGTTTCAGCTGGAGCAAGAACAATTACAACAGTACCGCTGACCTGAAGGAACTGATGACCGCTCCGCCGATGACCGCTGAACAGCATGCAGCCATCAATCGCAAGCGCAACGAGCAGCGGCGCAAGCTTGAAGAGGCACGCGAAATCAAAACCAAGAATACTGATTTGTTTCTGGCGTAGTTATTCCGGAATCAGCGGCTGCAGCCTGGCTGCAGCAACCGGGCCGGCATGTCGCCGGACATGGCGCGTCACAGTGCTTCCCGCCTCGCTCAAGCTATCAGGATTGCCCTGAAATCATTGACGTTGGTATGGGTAGGGCCAGTGACAACGAGATCGCCAAGCGCAGCAAAGGCGCCATAGCTGTCATGCCGGGCCAGGCATTGCGACAGATCCAGAGAAAGCTGGCGTGAGCGCTCCAGGCTGTCTGGCAGCCATACCGCACCGGCATTGTCTTCACTTCCATCGATGCCATCGGTGTCGCAGGCCAGCGCATGAATGTCATGCTCATCACGCAGGGCCAGGCCTAATGCCAGCAGAAATTCAGTATTGCGCCCGCCTTTCCCAGGGCTCGCACTTCCCAGCGTGACCTTGCACTCACCTCCCGACAACAGTACTGCCGGTGCCTTGATCGGCAAGCCATGGCGGCGCACGCTTTGCGCAATGCCAGCGTGCACCAGTGCCGCTTCCCGCGATTCAGCCTCGATGCAATCGGAAAGGATCATCGGGACCAATCCCAGTTCACGTGCTCTGGCAGCCGCCGCCTGAAGGCTTTGCATCGGCGTCGCAATCAGTTCAGTCCGGCAATGTGAAAATTCATCCCTTCTGCGTGCTACCGGCCGTGCCAGCACTGCTTCGATATGCGAAGGCAGGCTTACGCCAAGGCGCGCGATGATCTGCTGCGGCGTTACGGCATCCTGTGGCGGCGGCACGGTAGGTCCGGACGCGATAAATGCGGGGTCATCCCCGGGCACATCTGAAATGGCCAGGGTCAGCACTCGTGCCGGATAAGCGGCAGCAGCCAATCCTCCGCCTTTTATCAGGGACAGAGCCTGTCGCACCTTGTTAAGCTCGCGGATCGTCGCGCCTGCCTGGAACATCGATTGCGTCACCGCCTGCTTGTCGGCGAGGCTGATGCCCGGCACGGGTTCCGCCAGCAGGGCTGAGCCACCGCCGGATATCAGGCTGATCACCAGATCGTCTTTTGTCAGCCCGGTGACAAGCCGGCGCATTTCCCGCGCCGCGGCCAGGCTGTTCTGATCAGGGATGGGATGCGCTGCCTGCAAGACGCGGATCCGGCGGCATGGCGTCGCATGGCCATAGCGGGTGACCACCGCGCCTTCCAGCGGGCCGGGCCACACTGCTTCCAGCGCGGCAGCCATGTGCGCCGCTGCTTTGCCAGCGCCTACGACGACAGTACGTCCGCGAGGAGGATCGGGCAGAAAAGCCGGCAAGAGCACGGCAGGCTGTGCCGCGTCGATGGCGGCCCGAAACAGCTCCTGCAGAATCAGGCGTGGCGACATGTCCTGCGCGTCTTAGTCCACGCTACTTGATGATGCGATAGCACGGAATGTATTTCTTGCCCGGCAGCTTCATGCGGTGCTGCTCGACGAAGGCTGTCAGCAACCCATCCATGGAAGCCATCAGGTCCGGATCGCCGTGGAGTTCGAACGGACCGTGCTCTTCGATCGCGCGAATGCCCTGCTCCTTGACGTTGCCTGCCACGACGCCGGAAAAGGCGCGCCGCAAGTTTGCAGCCAGCAAATGCGTGTCCTGCTGGCGATGCAGCTTCAGGTTGCGCATATTCTCATGCGTGGGCAGGAAGGGTTGCTGAAATTCGCGGTCGATTTTCAAGCGCCAGTTGAAATAATACGCATCGGCCTTTTCCTTACGGAATTCGCGGACGCGCTTGATTCCAGCCTGCATTTCACGGGCTACCTCTGCCGGATCGTCGATGATGACCTGATAGCGCTGCCGCGCCTCACGCCCGAGTGTTTCGCTGATGAAGAGATCGATTTGCTCGAAATACGGCGCCGAATTGCGCGGACCGGTAAAGATCAGGGGGAAAGGCAAATCAGCATTGTCTGGATGCAGCAGAATTCCCAGCAAGTACAGAATTTCCTCTGCAGTGCCTGCACCGCCCGGAAACACCACGATGCCATGTCCGAGGCGCACGAACGCTTCCAGGCGCTTTTCGATATCCGGCAGGATGACGAGATCGTTGACGATGGGGTTCGGCGCTTCGGCGGCGATGATGCCCGGCTCGGTGATGCCAAGGTAGCGGCCGCCGCTGATACGTTGCTTGGAGTGGCCGATGGTGGCGCCCTTCATCGGTCCTTTCATGGCGCCGGGGCCGCAGCCGGTGCAGACATCCATGGCGCGCAGGCCGAGCTGGTAACCGACTTTCTTGGTGTATTCGTATTCGATGCGCGAGATCGAATGACCGCCCCAGCACACGACCAGGTTCGGGCTGATCAGCGGCCTGAGCATGTTGGCGTTGCGCAGGATGTGGAAGACCGCATCGGTCGTCCCCTCGGTAGTCGAGAGATCGAAGCGCGGATCATCCTGGATTTCATTGCTGACGAAAATCACGTCGCGCAGTACCGCGAACAGGTGTTCGTGGATGCCCTTGATCATCTGACCGTCTACAAAAGCTGAGGCCGGCGCGCCCTTGATATCGAGCTTGATGCCGCGTTCCCGCTGGATGATCTTGATGTCGAAATTCTTGAAACGCTCCAGCAGTTCCTTGCCATCATCCATGGCATTGCCGCTGTTGAGCACGGCCAGAGAACAATTGCGGAACAGGTTGTACAAGCCGCCCTGACTGGTGTCGCGCAATTTGGCGACTTCGGCTTTGGACAAAACTTCCAGCCGCCCTTCAGGGGAAATCTGGATATCGATGACGTCGTAATTCATGAATGAAACGCTCGTGATAAATGAACTCGTTTCAGTTTTAACTGGAAAGCCGTGCCAAGTCCAGCACTTCGCTCTGAATGTGTATTACTGTTTCGCAAGGAGAGGCAGGCCGGAGCCAGGCAGCATGACAGGACGTCAATGGGTCTCGGCAGCGGGATCGGTTGCACGTTTGAGCAAGCCGCGCCGTTGCGCTTCGAACACGGCTTCTCCGCGGGAGTGAACCGATAGCTTGCTGTAAATGCTCTTGATGTGTGTTTGCACGGTGCCAACGGAGACGGATAGCATCGCTGCGATGTTGCCATATGTATCGCCACGTGCGATCAGGTCCAGAATGGTCTTTTCACGCTTGGTCAGGCGGTTGACTGCGCGCGCTTTCCGCTCACCTGCTACCGGCACAGGCTTGGCGGACCGGATACGGTCAAGCACCATGCGGGCAATTGCCGGGCTCATAGGTGCCCCGCCTTCGCGCATGCTTAACACTGACCGTGCGATGTCGTTTCTGGGGCCATCCTTGAGCAGATAACCGCTGGCGCCGGCTTCTATGCATGCCAGCACATCCGCTTCATTGGCAGACATGGTCAGCACCATGATGTCGCACTGCGGATGCAGGCGGCGGCAGGCACGGATAATATCGATGCCCGAGCCGTCGGGCAATCCCAGGTCAGTCAGCAGCACATCCATTGTGCCGCCCTGCATCCATTCAAGTGCCGGTTGCATGGCATCGAATGCGCCAACCAGGCTCAAGGTAGATTCAGCCTCGATGCACAGAGCCAGCGCTGTACGCGTCACGGCATCATCTTCGACAACCAGGACACGGACAGGTGAGGAAACGGGTTGAAATTCCGGCGTCGCGCTCATGATGTTGCATTTACACAACGGAATTGCAGCAGGATTGGCATGATATTTGTCTCCAGTACAACAAGTGCCGGGCATGCCAAGTACCGAGACACATTAAAGCTCAACATTTTATTAATTCAAGAAAACCACTAATGGTATGAGGTGAAATATACCATCAATTAACAGGGAAATATCCCATAAATATGGGATGTAAGAAAACAAGCGCTCACCTATAGTGTGCTTGTCTCTTCCAACGCTTCTCCAGTGTTGAGCTTTGCCCGCCACGTTTTAACGTGTGCGGGCAATTTTTTATGGCTTTACATGCTCATGCGTGTTCCGGGATAGCTTCAAGGGGAAGTTGTGATTGTTTTGGAGCGGCAGGCGATGGCTTGGCAACGTAATACCCCTGGACTTCATCGCAATGGAGAAGCTTTAGAATGGAAATCTGCCGTTCATTCTCCACTCCTTCCGCTACCACGCGCATGCCCAGTGCATGCGCCATGGTGATAATGGCGGTGAAGAACACCCTTCCTTCCTCCGTCTTGTCGACTTCTGCAGTAAATGCGCGGTCCACCTTGAGCACGTCAAAATCCAGTTTCTGCAACTGAGCCAGCGAAGAATATCCAGTCCCGAAATCATCGATCAGGAACTTGATCCCCATTTTCTGTAATGTGCTCAGGGTCTCGGAGACATCGTGGCTGTCTCCCATCATGGTCGATTCGGTAATTTCGATTTCAAGCCATTGCGCGGGAATCTTGTGGCGCTTGAGGCAAGCCGTCACAATCTTGATGAAATTCCCGTGATTCAACTGACGAAACGACACATTGACCGAGACGGGCAATATTTTGCGTTCCTCGCGCGCCCACGCAGCCAGTTGCGCGCACACTTTGTCCATTACAAGTTCGCCAAGTCCAAGAATCAGGCCGGTTTCTTCTGCCAGGCCGATGAAATCCAAGGGCTCGATTTGCCCGCGCACAGGATGCCGCCAGCGCACCAGCGCTTCCATGCTGGATACCAAGCCTGTGCGGATATCGATGCGCGGCTGGTAATGAACGACCAGTTCATCGTTTTCTATGGCATGCCGCAACTCCTGCTCGCGATCGACGCGGCTGCGCAAGGCTTCGTACAGCTTGGGCTCATAAAAACGGTAATGCCCCTTGCCCGATCCCTTGACCGCATACATGGCGATGTCGGCATTTTGCAGCAGCGAATGGGCGTCCGCCCCATCGTCCGGATAAATGCTGATACCGATCGAGGTACCGATGGAATGCGTCCCCTGGGATAGCCGGAACTTTTCCTTGAACGCTGTCACCACGCGATCCGCGACATGCGCGGCATCCATCTTGTCTGCAAGCTGCTCGATGATCACCACAAATTCATCGCCGCCCAGACGGACCACATAGTCATGCGGGCGCACCGCCACTTCAAGACGCTCGGCCGCATAGCGCAACAATTCATCGCCGACCGGGTGGCCCATCGTGTCATTGATACTCTTGAAGCCATCGAGATCAATGAACAGCAAGGCCAGCTTCATCCTTTCGGTGCGCGCGCGCTCGATGGCTTGCGGCAGAAATCCTTGCAGCCAGTGCCGGTTGGGCAATCCGGTCAAAGCATCTTCATTGCCGCGGCGCTCAAGCTCGCTGACGTGGGCCTTGGAATCACTGATGTCGCGCATGGTGATCGCCAGCTCATCGTTGGAGCGCACCATTTTCAGGTGCAACCACTTGGCGCCGCCTGACCACTTGGCACTGGATTGCATCTCGCCTTCGTAGAAATTGGCTTCCATGGCTTGCTGCATGTACGACATGAATTGCTGCCGGTCCGGCTCAGGCAAGATGGCGGAAAAATGTTTTCCCAAGATATTTTCACGCCTTAATTGCAACAGCTTGGCACCGAAAGAATTGCAGTCACGCACGACGAAATCAGTGATGGCATGCGCCTTGTTATACACAGGATGAGCGATATAAAAACCCTCCTGCCCTTCCTCTGTCGCCATGCGGTAGGTTGCCTGGGTTTGTTCGAGCTGATGCTTGCGCCACGCCAGCCGGATCGACATGAAGGATGCGATAGCGGCAAATGCCAGCAAGACCAGTGATGCCAGCGTGGCGGTACGCAACGCATTCGCTCGCGCAGCCAGATAAGGAGCAAGCACTTCCCGCTGGTCGAGCCCGGCAAGAGCGATCATCGGATAACCTTCGATTTGCTGCCAGCCGATATACCGGGAACGTTCATCGGTAAACCAGGATTTCCCGTCCATCAACTGGCTTCCCCAGAGCAAGGAAAAATTCGGGATTTGTTTAAAGGCATAGGTACCGATGCCGCCAACCGAATCGCCAACCCGCGTGGCGCGGATGACATCGTCGTCGCCGATCAAGGCCAGCAGGCCTTTTTTTCCCATGCTGATTTCACTATACGTGGTTGTGAAATATTCCGGCGCGACATACACGACGATTGCACCAGCGAACTCGCCATCAGGAAAACTGAGACTGCGGGAAAAGTGCATGCTTTCCCGCTTTAGCGAGGGATTAAAGGTGGGCGTGCCAAGATAGAGGAAATCGATAATGGCGTATTTTTGAGCGAGAAAATATTGACGATTGCCGTAATTGGAATGAAGGGCTTCAGGCAGAGTGCTTGTTTGCACGATGCCATTGCGATCAAGGATTCCTACCTGAAATATGGAGCCGGCGTGAAAAAGCTTTTTCCGGCTAATTGTTTCCAGAGAGAGCGCTCCCTGAGTTAATTCCCATTCGTATCTCACGTGCAATAAAGTCTGATCTACCGTATCAAAATTCCGGTTCAGATGCTCGGCATAGTTGCGTGCGAGGTTAAGTGCTTCGCGTAAAGCGCCTGCTTCGGCATGTTCCCGGTTTTGCTTTAGCTCAGACAGCAGGAATGCCCATCCCAGAAACGCAATAAAAAGCGTGACACCGAACCAAAACGATAGCCATAACAAATGGCTTTTCAGAAAACGGGCTTTCTTCACTATATTGCTGAACTGAGTTGGCAGGGGGCCGTATAGATTCTGCATATAAAGACTTAGGTCCCCGTGAGGGAGGTGAAGGAGATTAGCGCAGCGGGGCCTTGCTTAATTTGACTTCAGACAAAAGGCGACTGACTTGGTTGCGTGCGCGGAATCTCTTTATCCGACTTGCTTCAACAAGGAAATTCGCTTTGACTTGCCGGCCGGCACACAAGTGACTTGTTGCTTGAATTCATGCGTAGCCAAATTTCAGCAGACTAGATTTTCTATTGCGTCTTTAAATTAAATTCTCAAATAGCATTCCAGCTGAATTTAATTGAAGTAACGTGCAAGCCGGCAATATTTATTGCGAGAGTATGCAAACCGGAACGTGATTTGACGCCGCAGGCGAACTCGAATGGGCGGCGCTCCAGAGATGAAAAAAGCTGGACTTCTTTTGAAGTTCCAGCTTTTCTTGGTTGCCCCGGTGTCATGCTGCGGGGCGCGATTTACTGAACAAGCTTACCAGACGGCCTTGCCGGACGCATCCTTGAGCTGGGTCTTCCAGGCATCCTGGATCAGCTTGACGACGGCCGGCGGCATGGCCACATAGTCCAGATCGGCTGCCATGGTGCCACCATTCTTGAAGGCCCAGTCAAAGAACTTCAGCACTTCCTTGCCCTTGGCCGCATCTTCCTGGGTCTTGTGCATGATGATGAACGAGGCGCTGGTGATTGGCCAGCTTTGCTTGCCTGCCTGGTCGGTCAGCACCACGCCAAAGCCTGGTGCCTTGGCCCACTGGGCGCCGGCCGCAGCAGCCTTGAAGGTTTCATCATCCGGTTGCACCCACTGACCATCGCGGTTTTTCATCTGGGCATGGCTCATCTTATTTTTCTTGGCATAGGCGTATTCCACATAACCAATGGAATTCTTGATGCGCTGGACATTCGCGGCCACGCCTTCATTACCCTTGCCGCCCACACCAGTCGGCCACTTGACGGCCGTGCCGGAACCGACGGTGCTCTTGAAGTCGGCATGGACCTTGGAGAGGTAATCGGTGAACTGGAAAGTAGTGCCGGAACCGTCAGCGCGGTGCACCACGGTGATTTCTTCAGCCGGCAGTTTCACGCCGGGATTGTCGGCAGCGATTTCCGCGGCATTCCACTTGGTGACCTTGCCCAGATAAATCTGGCCCAGGACCTGGCCAGAGAGTTTCAGCTGGCCCGGGGTAACGCCATCAAGGTTCACCACCGGGACCACGCCACCCATGATGGCGGGGAATTGCATCAAGCCTTCCTTTTCCAGGTCTTCGGCTTTCAGGGGCATGTCGGAGGCGCCGAAGTCAACGGTTTTGGCCTTGATTTGCTTGATGCCGCCGCCGGAACCGATGGACTGGTAATTCAAGCCCGTGCCAGTGGCAGCCTTGTAGGCTTCCGCCCACTTCGAATAAATCGGATACGGAAAGGTTGCACCAGCGCCAGTGATGTCCGCTGCCTGGGCAGCACCGCCCAGAACGACGCCAGCAGCCAACAGCAGGGAAGGAACGAATTTGTGCAAACGCATTATGACTCCTTGTGAATTTTCAAAACAACGCTTGCACTTTAAACGGCAATTGTGACGCCTTTATTACTTTAATTTCATCCAATCAACATGACATTACTTTGTCACATTAAAAACCTAATATAGCGCCATTAAAACTATCAGCAATTTTTCCAGATATTGATATAACCATGCATACAGTTGAACATCACTCAAACGGAGCAGCAGTGCGAGCACTGGATGGCGGATGTGGCGACAAGGCGTGCAAGGTGCCTGAGGAATTTGCCGATCCCGATCTATGCAGGCTCTTGCACGACATCCTGCAACGCGGTTTTCTCAGCCCGGTCTATCAGCCCATCATCGATATGAGCAGCGGCACCCTGATCGGGTATGAAGGCTTGATCCGCGGTCCGCTCGGCACACCGCTGCACTCCCCCAGCGCTCTCTTCAGCCTGGCATGGAAATGCGGCGTCAGCCTGCAACTCGAGCGCCGCTGCCGGGAATCGGTGCTTGCAGGTTTTTCCAGACTTGGGCTGCCAGGAAAACTCTTTTTGAACATCAGCCCGGAAAGCCTGCTCTCGGCCGGCACACAGCCGGCGCAATACCTGCTTGGAAAGGAAGGCATCGGACTCGCGCCGCAAAGGATCATTCTGGAAATCACGGAGAATCAGGCGACGCACGATTATCGGCAGATGCGCGCGATTCTGCAGGGTTGCCGGGAGCTGGGTTTCGAAATTGCGATCGATGATCTGGGTGAAGGTTTTTCCAGCCTGCGGCTATGGTCGGAACTGCGGCCGGATTACGTGAAAATCGATATGCATTTCATCCGCGATATCGATAGAGATCCGATGAAACTGCAATTCGTCCAATCGATCCAGCAGATTGCCCGCAAATCCGGGACGGTCACGATCGCCGAAGGAATCGAAACTGACAGTGAACTGCGCCTGTTGCAGGAACTAGGCGTCAACTGGGCACAGGGCTACCATATCGCTCGGCCGCAGGCCTTGCCAGATTCTTCAATTGCCGATGAACTGCTTAACCGCATCAGGCAGAATAATGCCGCGTTCAAAAGCGGCAACCGTCGCAGCTTCAACCTGCCGACCGCGCTGAAACTGCTGCGCATCGTCCCGGTTGCCACGCCGGATACCACCATCAATGAAGCGTATGCCATTTTTGCCGCCAATCCCAGCATGGAAATCATGCCAGTGGTATGCGACGGCATCGCGCTGGGCGTGATCAACCGTTTCCAGTTCATCGACCGGCTGGCACGCCCCTTTCAGCGCGAGCTGTACGGCAAGCGGTCTTGCACGGAATTCATGGCTCCGGATCCGCTGAGCGTCGACAAGAACGCGCCGCTGCAGGATATCAGCATGACGATGGTGAAGGCGGAGTCGCAACACTTCTCAAACGGCTTCGTGATTACCGACCATGGTCAGTACATCGGCATCGGCTCGACCCAGGACGTGATGCGCGAGATTACCCAGATGCAGATCAACGCAGCGCGCTACGCCAATCCACTGACTCAGCTACCGGGCAACGTGCCCATCAGTGAAGAGATCGACCGGCGTCTTGCTGCCGAGATGGAGTTCCGCGTCTGTTACTGCGACATCGATCATTTCAAGCCTTACAACGATGTCTACGGCTATCTGCGTGGCGACGACATCATTCGCCTGACCGGCGATATCCTGGCGCGGCATTGCGCGCAGGGGCTGGACTTTCTGGGGCATGTCGGCGGCGACGATTTCATCATCCTGTTCGGCAGCGATGACTGGGAGAACCGCTGCACCGCCATTCTTGCGATGTTCGAAGCCGAGGCGCGCGCTTATTTCAGCGAGACGGACCTGGTCAAAGGTGGCTATGTCAGCGAAGACCGGCGCGGCAACAAGGTGCTTCATCCGCTTGTGTCGCTTTCGCTCGGTGTCGTCAAGGTGGATGCGCAGCGGCCTTATTCCACTTACCAGATCGCTGCGGCAGCGGCTGAAGCCAAGAAACAGGCGAAGGCGATAGCTGGCAACAGCCTGTTTGTCGAGCGCCGCGATTTAAAATGAATCAGCTGCCGGTTGCCAGCGCCGGCGCCACGCCACCAGCCAAAGCCGCGCGGACCTGCTCGAGATAGGCATCGGCAAATCGCCGGCCTTGCGCCGAGTCGCGCAAGGCCATATTCCACTGCCCTACCACGGACATCAGCTGACTGGCATTACGGGCTTGTTCGATCCGCTGGATAAGCGATGCGCTCAGCAAGCCGAGATAGGTTTGCGCCGTGGTGGTCATGAAATCCTTTACCTCACGAAGCGAGGCCAACTCTTCCTCGGCATCCGCCCTGCCAATTTTTTCCGCAGCCATCTCTTCGAATGCAGCGCGCTTGCCGCGCGCTGTGACAGCAGGCGAGGCAGCCTGACTTGCCGATTCGCTCCCCGTCATCTCGATGAAGCCCTGCTCTGCCAGGAATGCGAGAATCTCTTCAAACTGGCCGGATGCAGCCATCGGCGCATTGATCTCAGCAAGCGCAGTGACTGTCTTTCTGCCGTCGATCGGGATGAGAATCCGCCGCTGCGACGGATTCAGGCCGTGCGAGCGCGTTGCCATTTCTTCGCGGCCTTTTTCGGTTTTCGTAAAAACGATGTCAGTGCTATCGATGGTTGATGCCAGCATATTATCCGGGTCCAGTCTTTATCTCTTGTCGCAACATGAGGGAAAGTCCGCCTCACACAACGAGGAGAACACCGGTGCAATTGAGGCACAGCATGCCGATGCCATGCATGTCATCACCAGGAAAGTAATTGGAGCGACAAATCCAAAAATTTCTACGTAAAGAAAATATATAGAGGTGATGTGACAGGCTTATGAACAGCAACTGACTCACAAGATTTTTTTGAATTTACCAGAATTTTTCAGCGCTATTTCGTTACATCCGATTGCTGCGGACAGACATGATAGAGGCCGCGAATTTGTCACGCTGCCGTAATTAATTCGTCACTCTTGTGTCATGTTTCATATCTACACTACGCCGGTTTTCATATCCATCAACCGGAGAATTGCATGAGCAATGAGAAGAAACCTGCAAAAATTGACCACGACGATATCGGCAGCAACAACTCGAACAACCCTGAGTTCGCCACGGTTCTCAATGCCCGCATCAGCCGCCGTAACGTGTTGCGTGGCGGCGTTGTTTCGGCCGCCGGCGCTGTATTCGGTTCACTGGGATTGTCCGCCTGCGGTGGCGACAGCAGCGTCGACGGCAATACCACGGTAAGGACCACTACCACGACCACACTGCCCCCGGAAAAGCTGCTCGGCTTTACCGCCGTGGGCAAGAGCCTTCTGGATAGCGTTGTCGTACCTGCTGGCTACAACGTATCGGTTCTGTATGCACTGGGTGACCCGCTGACGGCAACTACTCCAGCCTACAAGAACGATGGCACCGATACCGATTATGAAAACCGCGGCGGCGACCATAATGACGGCATGGAATGGTTCGGGCTGTCGAGCACCGGCACGCCGTCCACGACCTCGGTCGATCGCGGCCTTCTGGGCATCAACCACGAAGCCACGACTGACGAGACACTGTCGTCGTTTTTCCTGCATGCCAATGGCGGGACCATGACGCTGCCGCGTCCGGCAGCTGAAGTAGACAAGGAAATCCCGATCCACGGCGTAGCCATCGTCGAGGTGAAGAAAGCCGGTGGCACCTGGTCTTATGTGAAAGACTCAAGCTTCAACCGCCGCATCACGCCGATGACGGCCGTAGAGATTTCCGGAACGGCGCGCAGCAATGCCTTGATGGTCACAAAATACTCGAACGGCGGCACCACCACGCGCGGCACCATCAACAACTGCGGCACCGGCAAGACACCCTGGGGCACCCTGGTAACCGGGGAAGAAAACTGGAACAACTATTTTACTCGCGTCGGAGCTGACGACGCCGCACGCGGCAACGACAAGAGCGTCGCTTCGCTTAAACGTTACGGCAAGGCACAGGGCGCCCCGTCCCGCCATGGCTGGGAATCGGCCGGCGCCGATGACAAGTACGCGCGCTGGAACATCAGCGTGATCGGCGCGACCGCGACCGATGACTATCGCAATGAAATGAACACCTTCGGCTACATCGTCGAGATTGATCCGTACGACAAGACCAAGGCGATCAAGAAGCGCACCGCGCTGGGCCGCTTTGCGCATGAGAGCGCAGCGTTCGGCAAAGTCGTGGCTGGCAAGCCTCTGGCCGTGTACCAGGGCGATGACTCACGCGGCGAATACATCTACAAGTTCGTTTCCAATGCCAACTGGGATCCGGCAGATGCCAATCCCGCAGACCGCATTGCCACCGGCGACAAGTATCTCGATTCCGGCAAGCTGTATGTAGCCAAATTCAATGCCGATGGCAGCGGCCAGTGGCTCGAGCTCAGCATCGCCAACCCGGCGATTGCAGGCTATGCCGGCTACGCTTTTGCCGACCAGGCGGATGTGCTGGTCAATGCCCGCCTGGCAGCCGATGCCGTGGGCGCGACCAAGATGGACCGTCCGGAATGGTGCGCTACCAATCCTGTCAGTGGCGAGGTCTATTTCACGCTGACGAACAACACCAACCGTCGCATCGAGCCATCCAGCAGTTCGCAAGCAGCGCCTGATGCCGCCAATCCGCGCGTCTACACGGACACGAAGATCGGCAGCACGTCGCAAACGACGGGTAACGTCAATGGTCACCTGATCCGCCTGCGCGAGGCTGCGTCCGGTTCGACGGCCACTAACTTTACCTGGGACGTCTACCTGTTCGGCGCCGAAGCCGGAGCAGACAAATCCCTGGTCAACCTGTCGAGCCTCACCGACGACCAGGACTTTTCCAGCCCGGACGGCCTGGCATTCACGCCTTCGACCGGCATCTGCTGGATCCAGACTGACGACGGCTCCTACACCGATGTCACCAATTGCATGATGCTGGCGGCATTGCCGGGCCAGGTCGGTGATGGTGCCGAGAAGTCGCTTAGCTACACGAAGGCCGACAGCAGCAAGCTGAACGTCACCACCTATGTCGGCAAGGCACCGACGGCCGACACCCTGAAGCGTTTCCTGGTTGGCCCGAAGGGTTCCGAAATCACTGGCGTCTGCGAAACTCCGGATGGCAAGGCATTGTTCATCAATATTCAGCATCCTGGTGAAACCACCAAACAAGCCGATATCGCTGACCCGACCAAGTACACCAGCCAGTGGCCAAGCAATGCCGGTTACGGCAATGGCAAGCGCCCGCGCTCGGCTACCATCGTCATCACCAAGACTAACGGTGGTCGCGTCGGCACCTGATCGTTGAATGCTTGACCGGCCAGTCAGGCCATTTGCGGGCTGCAACGCAGACATGCGTTGCAGCCCGCATTTTTTATTGAGGGTCCAGGCGATGCCACGGTCGTTCTGCCATGCCAGTCAGCTGCATGCAAAGCTTCACGGAAAGTCATCGGGTTGTCATATTTCCAAATTACAATATTAGCAATACACTCAGTACATCTCTCCCCGAGCGCATTCAGCACGTGTAGTATTATTAATACCAAAACTTGTCATCTCTTCAGGGATAAACAGCTCGCCGCGTTGGGTGACCAGCCCGCTGCAGTGCAGTTTTATGCCAATACCTTCTAGCCGCATGGATCAACCAGTCAAACCTCGCCGCAAAACCAAGCTCGTTATTGACCCCTCCGAGATTTTTCTGAACCGGGAGCTTTCGCAACTGGCATTCAACCAGCGCGTGCTGGCGCAGGCGGAAGATCCGGATATCCCTTTGCTGGAGCGCTTGCGCTTTTTGTGCATCGTCAGCAGCAATCTCGACGAGTTTTTCGAAGTGCGCATCGCCAGCATGCTGGCACAGGATCAGCGCGAAGGAAACGGGCACGTCATATCGCCGCTGTCCGAGCCGATGGAGCGCATTGCCGACGAGTCCCACGCGCTGGTCGAGCGCCAGTATGCGGTGCTGAACGAGGAAATCCTGCCGCTGCTGGCGGCACAAAAGATCCGCCTGCTGCGCCATCAGGATCGCAACGAAGCACAGCGTGCCTGGGTCAAATCGTATTTCGAACGGGAAGTTCGTCCGCTGCTGACGCCGATCGGCCTCGATCCGGCGCATCCTTTTCCCCAGGTGGTGAACAAGAGCCTGAATTTCATCGTCGAGCTTTCGGGCAAGGATGCCTTTGGCCGCAACACGGCGATCGCCATCCTCAAGGCGCCAAGGGTTCTGCCGCGCGTGATCAAGCTGCCTGCCGAGCTTTCCGGTGGCGACATGGCGTTCTGCCTGCTTTCTTCCGTGATCCATGCGCATATCGCCGATCTTTTCGCCGGCCGCGAAGTGCTGGGGTATTCGCAGTTCCGCGTCACCCGCAACAGCGACCTGTGGGTGGACGACGAGGAAGTCAAGAACCTGCGCGAGGCCTTACAGAGTGAGCTGCAGACACGCTCCTTCGGCTTTGCCGTACGGCTGGAGGTCGCAAAGAACTGCCCGGAGCATTTGTCGCAATTCCTGCTGGAGCAGTTCGCCATCCCCGCGCGCCGCCTGTATCACGTCGATGGCCCCGTCAACATGGTGCGCCTGCTCGAACTGATCGATTACATCAGCGAACCGGCGCTGCGCTTTCCGCCTTTCTTGCCATCCTTCCCTGCCCGGCTTTCCGATGGCAGCATCTTTACCATCCTGAACAAGCAGGACGTGCTGCTGCACCATCCCTTCCAGTCTTTTCAGCCGGTGGTGGATTTCATCCGTAGTGCGGCGAGCGACCCCAATGTGCTGGCGATCAAGCAAACCATCTACCGCACGGGCATGAATTCCGACCTGATGGAAGCCCTGATCGCTGCTGCCCAGCGCGGCAAGGAAGTCACGGTGGTGGTCGAGCTGATGGCGCGCTTTGACGAGGAAGCCAATATCAACTGGGCGGAACGGCTCGAGCGCGTCGGCGCGCAGGTAGTGTATGGCGTGGTGGGCTTGAAGACCCATGCCAAGCTGGCACTGGTGTTGCGCCGCGAGGAAGGCGGCTTGCGCTATTACGCTCATCTGGGCACCGGCAACTATCACCCGACCACCACCAAGTTCTACACGGACTTCGGTTTGCTGACAGCGCGCCCCGAGCTCACGCGCGACGTCAATGAAGTGTTTCTGCATCTGACCAGCCTGGCCAAGCCGAAAAAATTGAATCACTTGTGGCTGGCGCCCTTCACGCTGCAAAAGGAATTGATCCGCGCCATCCAGAACGAAGCGCGCATTGCCCGCGAAGGCCGTCCCGGCCGCATCATCGCGAAAATGAATGCGCTGCTGGATGAATCGGTGATCCGCGCGCTGTATGCGGCATCGGATGCCGGCGTCAAGATCGACCTGATCGTGCGCGGGGCCTGCGCCCTGCGGCCCGGCGTGCCGGGCTTGTCCGAGAATATCCGGGTGCGCTCGATCGTCGGCCGCTTCCTAGAACATACCCGGATCTTTTATTTCCGCAACAACCTGGCGCATGACGTTTATCTGTCCAGCGCGGACTGGATGAGCCGCAACCTGTTTCGCCGCATCGAGGTGGCTTTTCCCGTACTGGATAAGGCGCTCAAAAAGCGTGTTATCAATGAAGGCTTGCATCCCTACCTCAAAGATAATGTGAATGCCTGGGAACTTGATGCCGGTGGCAACTATCATCATAAAAAGCCCCGTGGCAAGCAAAAGCCTTTCGGTGTGCAGCAATTCCTGATGCAAACCGTAGCTCCTCCTCTCTCCAAATAAATTATGGATATTCTTCTCTGGCGTCACGCCGAAGCAGAACCCGGCGAACCTGACGAAGGCCGGATCCTGACTTCCAAGGGTGTGCGCCAGGCGCAGAAGATGGCGCATTGGCTGGAGCGCAACTTGCCCAGCCGCTGCCGTATCCTGGTCAGCCCGACGGTGCGCACCGTGCAAACCGCGCAGGCGCTGGAACGGAAATACAAGCTATGTCCTGAAATTGCGCCGGATGCCACGGCCGAAGCCTTGCTGGCAGCCGCGAACTGGCCTGACTGCAAGGAACCGGTTCTCCTCGTGGGCCATCAGCCTACATTAGGCCAAGCCGCTGCGCTGCTGCTGACGGGCAGCGTGCAGAACTGGACTATCCGTAAAGCCAATGTGTGGTGGATCGCCCGGCGCGAGCGCGACGGCGACAGCGACGGTGACGGCGGCAATTACCTCAAGGCCGTGGTGGCACCGGACCTGGTGATGAAATAGGCCGGCTGGAATACCAGAACAGCACGGTTGCCAGCGGCGCGAAGACCCAGTAATCGATCGGCGCCACGCCCAGCCAATGCTTGTGCCAGCCCACCGTCTCGGCATTGAAGCGCGCCAGCCCGTAGGCCGGATTGGTGACGAACCACAGAAAGTCCTCAACCAGCCAGAACAGCATCACGCACGCGATCACGCGACACTCTGCGCGCCACGACCAGCTTCCCGCGAACACTAATGGAAAGTGGAAAACCAGTGCAATGAAGGGAAACACCCAGGCATGGTAGCCGGTCATGGGACGTCCGCCCCAGAACAAGTCCAGCGCCCAGTGATGTTCGATGCGCCAGGTCGGCAGCCTGGCGGCCCAGCCAGCGGCGCCTTCGATATGGATTTCCGCCTGGGAGAACACATAGGCAAGCAAGATCACCCAGGCTAGTGTCAAGGCAAGGGACAGTGGCTTGCGTGTCAGTTCCGTATTATGCATAAGCATGGTCGAGCACTGTTTCAAGGACGCGCCCGGCAGCAACCGGCCTTGCCAGTTTTTCCGCGCGGCTGCGCATCTCGGCCAGCTTGGCCGGGCGTTCCAGCAGATACTGGATGCGATAAGCCAGGGCAACGCTGTCGAGCGTCTTGAAGGCGACGCCCTCTTGCATCAGGAAATCGGCATTGCGCTCCTCCTGGCCGGGAATCGGATCATTGACGATCATCGGCAAGCCCATGGCAAGACACTCGGACGAAGTCAAACCGCCCGGCTTGGTGACCACCAGGTCGGCACAGGCCATCAGGCGCGCAATCCGGTCGGTAAAGCCGAACGCGAAGAGACGCCCGGGATGATGCGCGGCGAAACCTTGCAAGGCCGCCAGCGAAGCGACGTTTTTACCGGCCAGCACGATCAGTTGATAATCCGCCGGTTGCGCCAGCAAGTGGGCGGCAACTGCGTCGAGCCGACCAATGCCGTGGCCGCCGCCCATCAGCAATACGGTCGGACGATTCGGATCCAGGCCAAATTCCTGCGCGCATTCGCTGCGCGACAGCGGCTCATGAAATGACGGCATGATCGGAATGCCGGTGACATGAATCTGCTCCGGCGCGATGCCTTGTGCGCGCAAGCGGAATGCCACCTGCTCGCTGGCGGCAAAGTAGCCGGCGATATGGTCATGCACCCACATGCCGTGCAAATCGAAATCGGTCACCTGGATCCATACCGGACAGCGCAGGCGACGGCTGCGCACCTGGCGCGACAGGATTTCGGCCGGCAGGAAATGGGTGCACACGATCGCATCCGGATCGGCGGCTGCGATTGCCGCGTTCAGGCGGTGGGTGCTCTGCCGTTCAACCGCGCGCCGCAATTTCTGCAGGGCGCTGTCGGCGCGGGCGTGGTCGGTGCAGCGGTACAGATGGCGCCATAACTCCGGATGGCGGCTGATCAGGCGGAGGTAAAAATCGGTGTACAGCTTGCGAAACCCGACCGGGACAAAATCCATCACATCCAGATGGGTCGCGCTTACCCGCACGTGCTGGCTATCGGCATACGCGCGTATCGCTTCGGCGGCACGGGTATGGCCGGCGCCGGCCGAAACGCTTAACAACAGAATTTTTTTATGCGTCATGCAACCGAGGATTCGGACATGTCGCCCAGGTGCAGCACCGAGGGCGGAAAGGCGGTGGCCGGCCGGCTCTTTGCCGCAGGCCGCAGATTGCGCAGGAATTGCTGGGTCGACGCTTCCCACGAATGCCTGAGCGCGTGCTGGCGAATGTGCTCGCGCGGCAGGCGCAACGCATCGAAGCAGGCGCGTTCAAGATCCTGATCGAGCACGCCAGTCTTGCCCTGCTCGACCACGTCGAGCGGCCCTGTCACCGGAAAGGCGGCAACCGGCACGCCGCAGGCCATCGCTTCCAGCATGACCAGCCCAAACGTATCGGTCAGGCTGGGGAAAACCAGCACATCGGCGCAATTGTAATAATGCGCCAGGCTGTCGTGCGCGCGGGCGCCGAGGAAGTGCACGGAGGGATAGCGCTTTTCCAGCTGCTCCCGCTGCGGACCGTCGCCGATGACCCATTTGGTGCCGGGCAAACCCATTTGCAGGAAGGCTTCGATATTCTTTTCCACCGCCAGGCGTCCGACATACAGATACAGCGGGCGCTCGATGCCGGCATGGTCACACGCTTCCGGCTTGAAGCATGCGGTATCGACGCCGCGGCCCCACAAGACCAGCTTGCCGAAACCGCGCTGCGCCAAGCCTTGCATCAGGGCTGGCGTGGATACCATGACGGCGCTGGACGCTCCATGGAACCAGCGCAGCCAGCGGTAGGCAAGGCCCAGCGGCAGCATGAAACGGGCGCGGATATATTCCGGAAAACGGGTATGGTAAGAAGTCGTGAATCGCAAGTCCCGGCGCAGGCAGTGGCGGCGCGCCGCCAGGCCGATCGGCCCTTCGGTGGCGATGTGGATGCAATCCGGCGCAAAAGCATCGATCGCCGCGGCCACTTGGCGATTAGGCCGGCAAGCCAGGCGGATTTCCGGATAAGTCGGACAAGAGAAGGTCCGCATGCCTTGTGCCGACACGATCAGCACTTCGTGCCCCAGCCGCAGCAGGCGTTCCCGCGTGGCCATGAGCGTATTGACCACGCCGTTGACTTGCGGCGTCCAGGCGTCAGTAGCGATTACGATACGCATAACTCTCCGCTTGTTACGGCGTGGGATTGCTTTTGCAATCCCATGATTTCCTGCCAGCTCACCAGGCGCAATTCGCCGTCCAGATCTTCCACCAGCGCCGACAGCGACTCCACCCAATCACCGTCATTGCAATAAGTGATGCCATCGATTTCACGAATCTCTGCCTTATGAATGTGGCCGCAGATCACGCCATCCAGGCCCTTTTTCTTGGCTTCCGCCGCCAGCGCATGCTCGAACGAGCTGATGTAGCTGACGGCATTCTTGACTTTGAGCTTCAGGTATTGCGACAGCGACCAGTACGGCAGGCCGGCGCGGGCGCGCCAGCTGTTGTAGACCTGGTTGAACTTCAGAACCATGGTGTACAGGCTGTCGCCCACATACGCCAGCCACTTCGCGCAGGCAATCACACCATCGAAGCGGTCGCCGTGCAATACCAGCATGCGCTTGCCTTTTGCCGTCACGTGCACCAGTTCGTCGCGCACCCGGATACCGCCGAAATCCAGATCGATGAACTGGCGCGCCACCTCGTCATGGTTGCCCGGCACGAAAATGACTTCGGTACCTTTTTTGGCTTTCTTCAGCACCGTTTGCACGACATTGTTATGGGTCTGGTCCCAGTACCATCGGCGCTTCAATTGCCAGCCATCGATGATGTCGCCAACCAGGTAAAGCGTCTGCGATTCGGTGGCACGCAGGAATTCCAGCAGGCGCGCCGCCTGGCAGCCGGTGGTGCCAAGGTGGACATCGGAAATCCAGATGGCGCGAAAGCGCGTGCCGCCGCGCATGCGCTCCTGCGCATTGAGTTTTTTGCTGGCTGCCTGATGCTCGCGGAAGGCAGCCTCGAGAAAGGATTCGCTCGGCTTCATGCGGCGCGCGCCTCCACGAAGTGCCGGGCATAGCGGGTATCGAGCTTGGCCAGCGGCATGAGCATGAACAGATCGATGCAATTGAAGTCGGGATCCCAGGCTGGCTCGCCGCAAACCCAGGCACCGCTGCGCAGATAACCCTTGATCAGCGGGGGAATGTAGACGTGCTGCGGCTCGGCCGGGCGCTCTCCTACCGGAAATGGCAGGCGCGGCCGCACGCGGCATTCCGCCGGAGCGATGTTATTGTCATTGAGCGCATGATAGATCGACAGCGCATTCTGGCCGCCATCTGCCAGACTGACACTGGCGCAGCCAATCAGATAGTGACTGTTTTTCCTCTTCAGGTAGTCTGCCAGGCCTGACCACAGCAGCATGATGACCGCGCCGCTGCGGTAGTCCGGATGAATACACGCGCGCCCTGCTTCGACCATGTTCGGGCGCAGGTGATTCAGCCGTGCCATTTCGAATTCCTGCTCGGAGTAGTACTGACCGATGCGACGGGCGGCCTGGGGGCTCAGCAGCCGGTAGGTGCCGACTACCTGCAGCGTACGGTTGTCGCGCACAATCAGGTGGTCACAATGCTCATCGAATTCGTCGCGGTCCAGCCGCTCGGCATTCGCCAGGGCATCCAGCCCCATGCCTTCGACAAATACCTGATAACGCAAACGCTGCACCTCGCGCACTTCTTCCGGCGTGCTGGCAAGGCTGAGCGTGAACCTTGAGGAACTGGAGAGGTTTTCGCTGGTAACCGCATTCAGTTGGCGCATGGATCATCCCGGTTATGAAGATGAAGCTAGCGTAACGATGGATTACTTCCAGAACATGACAGTTTTATGTCAGTTGCGTGACACTACAACACGTTGCATGAAGGCATGCATACGGCAGTATCAGATGACTCGGGCTCTCACGAGCGCCGCCATTGATTGCGGCTTAATTGCGCACCAAAAATTCCATGCCGACCTGCGCCCACCACTCCTGTTCTTTTTCGATCCAGTATGCCAGCGTGGCGTGGCGGCGTATCCATTCGCGGCTGATCTCCAGCTCGATACGGTTCTTCATCTTTACCCGCAATTCGCCAGCCAGCACATCGATGCGCGAATGCGTGAGCATCACTGCCAGGCGCAGCGCCAGCACGGCCCTGCTGAAATCAGCATCGGCCAGCACGCCGTTGAGCTTGCGCAGGTTGCCTTTCTGACCGAGCACCAGCTTGCTGAGCAGGCGCTGCTCACCCGCAGTAAAACCCGGCAAATCGGCATTTTCGATCATGTAAGCGCCATGCTTGTGGTAGCCGCTGTGCGACACCACCATGCCAAGCTCATGCAACTGCCCGCTCCAGTACAACTGGCGCTGGTAGGCATCCGACGCCGGTTTCAGCTGCGTATAGAGATCGCTGGCGATCTGCGCGACGCGGTCGGCACGCATGCCATCGATGGCGAAGCGGTCGCGGAAATCCTGGACCGATTGCTCGCGGCGGTCGCGCCGCGTGGCGCGCAATTGCAGGTCGCGCAGCACGCCCATGCGCAAGCCTGCTTCGACCGGCAGCATGTTTTTCACTTGCAGTTCGCACAGGGCACCCATCAGCACAGCGAGTCCGCCCATGATGATGGCGGCGCGATCCGGCTTCATGCCGAGCAGATTGATGCGGCTGACATGGCCGAAGTCGATCAGGCGCGCCTTGAGCACTTCCATGCTCTTGTAAGACAGTTTGCCATCGCCGAGAGAATTCTTTGCAATGGCGTCGGCGATCGCGCGAATCGTGCCGGACGAACCGTAGACGGCGCTCCACTGCTGCTCCATGTAGGCTGGCATGTCATTCTCGAAATGGCTGCGCGCCGCGAGAATGGCTTTGTCGAACGCTTCTTCGGTAATGTGGCCGTCGGGGAAATAGGCATTGCTGTGGCTGACGGTGCCGATGCTAAAGGATTCCACCTTATGGATCGTAAAGCCTTGGCCGACGATCAGTTCCGTCGACCCGCCGCCGATGTCGATGACCAGGCGCCGCTCGTCAGGCGAAGCAAGGACGCTGGCGACCCCCATATAGATGAGGCGTCCTTCCTCTTCACCGGAAATGATTTCGATGGGATAACCGATCGCCTTTTCCGCCGCCGGCAGAAACGTCGCCGCGTTTTTGGCGATGCGCATCGTATTGGTCGCCACCACGCGCACCGCTTCCAGCGGATAGGCGTTCAGGATCGTGCGAAAGCGCGTCAGGGAATCGAGCGCGGCCTGGATGGCTGCCTCGGTAAGGAACATGTTGCTGTCGAGGCCAGCGCCCAGGCGAATCGGGTCGCGTTCGCTTTTGATGATGCGGATGGCGTCCCCTTCCTGCCTGCCGACATGCAAACGAAAACTGTTTGAACCCAAATCCACTGCCGCCAACATGCCATCCTCGCTTTATTCAACAGTCGTGCAAAACGTTCAGGATACACCAGACTCACTCGCCCCACCGAGGGAATTGCGCATGGCATCCGCGCTGCAGTGCCATGACATGCATATGCTCAAGGCGACCGTGTTTCAGCGCTGAACTTGGCAAAACCGGAGAGTCTTGCGACGAAGCATGTCAGGAAGTTGACCAGGAAAACGAAGAGGAACTGGAATCGGAGCAAGCTGAGCAAGCGGAATGCAGGGTTGGTGAGCCTGCCCGATCCTCCCGGGCCCGGCACACCTGTCCGCCATCATGCATATCGGTTGCATGTACAGCGGATGAAGAAATCATAACCGGCTTGCGTGACAAGACGATGAAATAAAACAAATTCTCGTCATTTCCACAGGGCGGAGCAAATTGTAAATTCCAAAAATTAGATCATGTCACACTCTTGTCATGTACAAGCGGTATCTTTATGCCTGTCAACCCGGACGCGCGGGATGTCATTGATATCCCGCGTGCCTGGTCTTTGGCATGCATGCGGTCTGCTGATCGTGTGTCTCCTCTCCTTCTCCGAGAATTGGGGTTTTGCCCGCTGCAAGTTTGCAGCGGGATTTTTTCTTCCCTCTGCTTCACATTGCTTCTTGACCTGGCCGCAATAATAGAATTGCAAAGTGTTTTACAATGCAAGCTCGCCATGGACAGCAGTCAATTTCCGCTTCAGGCAAACCGCAAACACCCTTGATTCAAAGAGGATTTCTATAGTGCGTCGTCATTCGCTGCATCGACCGCTGCGCCGCGTGCTGTGTGCAGCGGGATTGCTGCTTGCCTTGACGACCACGGCGCACGCCTACACCGTCGAAGTGACGGGCGCCGGCGAATTTGCCGACCTGCTGGAGCGCCACCTCGATATCCGCCGTCATCAGAACGATCCGGACATGAGCGAGGATGAATGGCTCCGGCTGGCGAGCATCACGCCGCAGCAGATCCGCGAGCTGCTGGCGACCGAGGGTTATTTTTCGCCGCTCATCAAGGAGGAACTGGTCAATGAAAGCGGCGAACGGCTGGCGCGCTTCCATGTCGAGCCTGGCGCCCCGACCATCATTGATGCGGTCGACATCCGCTTCCATGGGCCGGTTGTCACGGAATTTCCCCAGCGCGTCGAGCGCCTGCGCCGTCAATGGAGTCTCACATCCGGTGAAAGATTTACCCAGGCCGGCTGGACTGAAGCCAAGAATGCCTTGCTCAAGGGCTTGCTGGTACGAGACTATCCGGCGGCAGCCATCACGGCCAGCGAAGCGCGCATCGAGCCGGAACGGCAACGCGCCGCGCTGAGCGTCGACATCGATTCCGGCCCGGCCTTCACCTTCGGCGAACTGCAAATCGAAGGCTTGCAGCGTTATTCGCGTGCCATGATCGACAGCCTCAACCCGATTCAGCCGGGCGACCGCTATTCCCAGGAAAAGCTCAATGAACTGCAATCGCGCCTGGCTGACACGGGTTATTTCAGTTCTGCTTATCCCAGCATCGATGTCGACCCGGCGCATCCACGGCGCGTGCCGGTCAAGGTAAACCTGGCGGAAAATCCGCGCAAGCAACTGGCGCTCGGCCTGGGCTTTTCCACCGACACCGGCGCTGGCATCCAGGCCAAATGGCTGGACCGGCACTTCCTGCAGCGCGACTGGCGACTGCAATCGCAACTGGAACTGAACCGGGAAGCCAGCCTGCTTGATACCGCCTTGTATTTGCCGGTGCGGGGCAATGGCTGGGTTCCCAACTTCCATACGCGTTTTGAACGCACCACCACGGCAGGCGAGGTGAATGACAAGCTGCGTGCCGGTGCGCGCATGAGCACGGTGAGCCCCATCGATGAGCGCAATTACGGCATCACGTATTACGCCGACAGGCAAAAGCTTCCCGACAGCGCCGTCAATTATCGCCAGGCGCTGATCGCCGGATACGGTTACACGCAGCGGCGACTCGACAACCTGATTACACCGCGGCGCGGCTATGTCGCGGGCTTTGAATTCGGCATGGGCCCGAAAGGGCTGGTCAACGAAGCCAATATCGTGCGATTCACCGCCCGCGCCAACTGGTTGAAGCCTTTACAGCGGGACTGGCAAGCCGTGCTGCGCGGCGAGTTCGGCCAGGTCATGCTGGCGAAACGTACCGAAGTCCCTAGCGATCTGCTGTTTCGCACTGGCGGCGCGCAGAGCGTGCGCGGCTATGGCTACAACACCCTGGGCGTACAGCAAAGCGGCGCGATCGTCGGCGGCCGGGTGCTGGCGGTCGTCAGCGCCGAACTGGTTTACCGCGTAACGCCACAATGGGGCGCAGCCGTTTTCCATGACGCCGGCAATGCCGCGGACAGCTGGCGCGATTTCCGCTTTAGCCATGGTTCAGGCATCGGCGCGCGCTGGCGCAGCCCGATCGGCCCGGTCAACCTGGACCTTGCCTATGGCCATGCGACCGGCCAGCCTCAACTGCATTTTTCGGTTGGCTATGTCTTCTGAAGCTTCCACACCGCCGCAGCCAAAAGCACCGCGCCGCTTCCGGCTTGCCGTACTGGCGCTGCCCATCGTGGCCTTACTGGCCTTGCTCGCCATGCTGTTCTGGCTGCTCGGCACCACCAGCGGCGCCCGCATGGCTCTTTCCGCTGCGGTATCGGCCAGCGGCGGCAAGCTGCAGATCGGCGCAGTGGAAGGACGATTGGCCGGTCCCCTTAAACTGGCGCAAGTACGGCTGCAAGGCACCGGCATGGAAACGGAACTGCGCGATGTCAGCCTGGACTGGGAGCCGCAGGACCTATTCCAACAGCGCCTGCACATCACGGCATTGCGCGTCGACGCCATCCGGCTGCGGCAGCGCATCGGCCAGCCATCCGGGCCGGCAACGCTGCCGGACAATCTGTCGCTGCCGCTGAAGGTCACGGTCGACCGCATGCAGATCGACCATGGGACGCTCAACTGGGGCGCGCTCAACGTGATCGAACTGGGGGCTTTTTCCATTCGACTGGATTACGATGGTGCGCGTTACCTTGCCGCGCTCGACCAGCTGACGGCAAGTTCGGACAAGGCCAACGCGGACCCTGGATCAAAGGATAAGACAGGACAAGCCGGCTTTCGCGGCAGCCTGCGCGGCGAGCTCACGCTGGCGGACAAGAAGCCGTATGCGCTGAACGGCACCTATGACATCCAGGCCAATGTACTGGCAGGCCAGCAACCGATTTCCGGCATTGGGCAGGTACGCCTGAGCGGCAACCTTGCCCGCACGGAAGCGGCCACTGATCTGGCCATCGGCACCGCCAGCGTAAAAGGTCACGCCACCCTGCAAGCTTTTTCCGACACGCCGCTTGCCAATGCCGACATCCAGGTGCGCGGCCTGGATCTGGCCATGTTTTCACCGACATGGCCACGCACCAAACTGGATGGCAAGCTGCTTGCCAAGGGCGCGGATGGCACTCTGATGCTGAGCAATGCCGAAGCGGGCGTTTTCGATGGCAAACGCCTGCCGCTGCGCACATTGTCGACGCGGTTCCGCCAGGACAGGGAAGGCTTGCACCTCGACGCGATCAAGGCTGCGCTTGGCTCCAGCGGCGACCCGGCCGGCGAACTGCAGGGAAGCGGCAGGCTTTTCCAGGGTGCGCTACAGCTGGGAATGACGACCACATCGCTCGACTTGCGTGCGCTCGACCGTCGGTTGCTGTCGACTCGCCTGGCTGGCAGCGCAGGCATACGGCATGAATCCGGCCGCCAGGAAATCAGCCTGAATTTATCTGAACCCTTGTCCAGCCCGTTGCAGAAGCGCCGGCTGGCACTGTCAGCCAATGCCACGCTGGCCAACGAAGCTCTGGCGCTGGACCGTGCCGAGCTTACGCTGGGAAAAGGCGCGCTGCGCGCCAGCGGACGCCTGCAGCTAGGCGGCAAGCGTGAATTCGCCGCCAGTGGCGCGCTCGACCGCTTCCGCCTGCAAGACCTGGGCCGCTTTGACAGCATCCCTGAGCTGTACCTGAATGGCGAATTCTCGCTGAAAGGCGCGCTGGCGCCGCAACCGGCTGCCGACCTCGATTTCCGCATCGCCGACAGCCGCCTCGCCGGCCAGCCGCTGGAAGGCGAAGGCCGCGCCCGCTTGCGCGCCGACAGTCTCGACATACCGAAACTGGTGCTTGCCGCCGGCGCCAATCGCCTCGACATGGCTGGCCAGCTGCAGCAAGACCGCGGCCAGCTGACATTCACCCTGGCCGCCCCCAAACTGGACCAGCTGGGCCCGGGATTTGCCGGCGCGCTGCAAGCCAGCGGCACGGCGCAGGGCAGCTTTGCCAGTCCCGCCATCACGGCGCAATGGCAGGCCAGCCGCTTGCTCCTGCCGAAGATCCTGCAGCTGGAAAGCTCGCAGGGAAAGGGTGAAATTCAGCTGGACCGCAAGGCGGCCTGGATGCTGGGCCGGGCGAATTTCGAAATTGCGGCGCAAGGCGTGCGCAGCGGCACCATGCGGACAGAGAGCGTGACCGCATCGGTACAGTTTGCCCCGCAGCCTGATGCGCCGCTGCTGTTGCAACTGCGGGCGCAAAAATTTGCTGTTGCGGATTATCAGGCCGACAGCATCAGCATCGACACCAGCGGCAGCACCGGCCGCCACACGCTGACGGCGGCGCTGGCACAGCCGCGGCAGCAATGGCAGTTGCAGGCAGCGGGCGCGCTGCAGCCGCAGCAGTTGCGCTGGCAAGGCAGCATCGAGCAATTGACCGGCGCCGGGCCGATGCAGGCAAAACTGGCGGGGCCGGCGGCGCTGAATATCTCGCGCCAGCGCATCGATCTGCGGCAATTCCATCTGGCGATGGAAGGCGCCTTGCTGGCAGTCGAGCAATTCAGCCGCGACGACACTGGCATGCAGACGCGCGGACGCTTCGACCATCTGGCGCTGGCGACCCTGCTTAATCTATTGCAGCCACAGCCGGATGTGCGCACCGACCTGCAATTCAGCGGAGCGTGGGACTTGACGCTGGCCGGCGCGCCGCGCGGCACCTTCCTGCTGCAGCGCGAGAGTGGCGACCTGTCCATGCGCGGCGCTGCGCCGATCACGCTCGGCCTGCGGCGACTGGAAGCGCGCGCCAATGCCGACAATGGCAAGCTGCGCGTCGCACTGCATGCAGAAGGCACCAACCTGGGCAGCATCGAGGTCGACGCCGGCATGGCAATAGATAGCGCCAGCCGCCTGGGCATTTCGCCGCAATCGGCCCTGTCCGGCAGTGCCAGGGTGAGTGTGCCGTCACTGCGCTGGATCGCGCCCCTGATCGGTCCCACGGCGATTGCCGACGGCAGCCTCGACGGTGACCTGAAGCTGGCCGGCAACCTCGATACGCCGAGTCTTGCGGGCCAGCTCCGTGGACAACGCCTGCGCCTGTCATTGCCGGACCTTGGCGTGGACCTGCGCGGCGGCATCCTCGACGCCACCTTCCAGGACACCAGACTCATGCTGCAGAGCCTTGCCTTTGCCAGCAATGGTGGAAAACTGTCGATGAGCGGCCCGATCGACCTGGCCGGCACCCACCCTGATGCGCAACTGGCGGTCAATGCCGAGCACTACCCGCTGCTCACGCGCAGCGATCGCAAACTGGTCGTCAGCGGCAACGGCGCCGTGACCTATCGCCAGGGGCGGTTGCAGGCGACCGGCGGCTTCAGCGCTGATTCCGGCCTGATCGACCTTGGCCAGTCCGACAAGCCGGAATTGTCGAGTGATGTCGTTATTGCTGGAAAAGCCTCGAAGCAAGCCGCTTCGCTGCCGGCGCTGGATGTGGTGATCGGCCTGGGTGAAGGCGTGACCGTGCGTGGCCGTGGCCTCGATGCCGTGCTGGTCGGCCAGGTGCAATTCAGGAATGCTGCCGGCGAACCGCTGAAGGCGCAAGGCGCCATGCGGGTCGAGCGCGGCACGGTCGCCGCCTACGGCCGCGAACTGGCCATTGAAAAAGGCATACTTTATTTTAACGGGGCGCCGGGCAATCCGGGTCTGGATATCCTGGCGATGCGGCGCGGCCAGCAAGTCGAGGCCGGCGTCGCCGTGCTCGGCACGGCCCTGTCACCCCGCATCATGCTGGTCTCGGAACCTTCGGTACCGGATGCAGAAAAGCTTTCTTGGCTGGTGCTCGGGCACGGTCTTGATACTTCCACCAAAGGCGGCGACCTTGCCGCCCTGCAGAGCGCGGCCGGGACCCTGCTTGGCCAGGGTGCTGCAGCCGGCGTGACGGCCGGCCTGGCCGGCGCCCTGGGTCTCGACCAGTTAAGCCTGGGAACCAGCAGCGGCACGCTGCAGCAGCGCATCATCACCGTCGGCAAGCAAGTGTCGTCGCGTTTGCATATCGGCATCGAGCAGGGGCTGGAAAGGGCCAGCAGCGTGCTGCTGCTGCGCTATACGATTTCCCGCAAGCTGACGCTGGAAATCGATACGGGCACCCGCACCGCGTTTTCCGTGTTTTATAACTTCGCCTTTGACTGAAGCGGCGAGCAAGTATGCTCAAAAGTGCAATTTTTGTTGGCGAAACAAGTCCATCAGGTAGCAGTCGCATCAAGGCATTGGCAGGTATCCATTCTTGATGCGAGATTGCAGGCGTATTTCTTTTGAATTAAGGGCAAAGCCAAACTGCATCGTTTGTGATACAGCTATCTATTCAGCTCGTACAACGCAGCTCACACAGCGCAGCTTGCCCAGCCCGGAAAGGATAAATTCTCATGAATCGAAATCGCATCATGTCAGTCTTGCCTACAACGCACCGCTTCGGCACAAGAACGCCATACCTGGCCGGGGCGATATTAGGGCTGGGAATCGCTGCCGGCTGGGTTGCTCTGCAGGCGACTCGCCGCCCTCACCGCCGGTATGCCGACAATGCGGTGGAACGACGCTCTCCGCTCAGCCTGTTTGTCGGCGGCGATCATCCGCGTCGCCGGGCTATCGATCGCTCCGGTGCTCATCCGCTGTTTGAACGGCGGGAAGAAGTCTACGAAACGTATTAACAATCTGCCTCTGCCGCATTCCTGATACCGATTTGTAACAACCGGCTTCCAGCGCAGCCGGTTGTCATTTTCTGCGCCTCGCTAAAACGCGGATGACGGCGCGTGCTCACCACATCAGTATTGAGCACTTCAATTAACGTCCCAGATTCCATTAGCAAAACCAAACGATGTTTCTGCAAAGATAAGGAAATTTTTCCTTATGCCAATTGCCTGCGCACGCGAAACAACGTTTTCTTGATTTCTCTAAAAAAACACTGTTAGTCCGGCATTGTTGCTCAGCATTAAAGCGGTAAGATACGTGCTGCGCGTCAATTTTTCGTTTTTCGCCGGATCATGTTAAAAAAAACCATTCTTGCATTTCTGCTGTCTTCCGCTTCTGTCGCTTTCGCGCTGCCGTTTAATTCGCAGCATGCGATCGTGTATGAGGAAGGCACCGGCAAGGTCTTGCTGGAAAAAGACCCCAATGCCATCGTATCGATCGCCTCGCTCACCAAGCTGATGACAGCCATGGTGGTGCTGGATGCCAAACAGGATTTGAACCAGATGATCGATATCGAGGAATCCGATGTCGATATCGTCAAGCACAGCTCGTCGCGCGTGCCGGTGGGCGTGGTCCTGCCGCGCAGCACTGTGCTGCAACTGGCGCTGATGTCCTCGGATAACCGCGCCGCTGCCGCGCTGGCGCGCACTTATCCGGGCGGACGTTCCGCTTTCCTGGCTGCCGTGCAGCAGAAAATCAAGGCATTGGATATGCGCAGTACCGTGATCGAGGAACCGACCGGCTTGTCGCCGCACAACCGCTCGACTGCCGCCGACCTGGTCAAGATGGCAAGCGCCGCTTCGAATTATCCGGAAATCACGCGCATCACCACCAATACGGAAGATTTGATCGATATGAATGGCCGGATGGTCCATTTCCGCAATACCAACCGGCTGGTCGGCAAGGAAGACTGGGATATCCAGCTATCGAAAACCGGCTTCACGCGCGAAGCCGGCCGTTGCCTGATCATGCGCATGAAAGCAGCCGGCAAGAGCGTGGTCGTCGTGTTGCTCAATGCCCGCGACAGCTTCGCCCGCATGGCTGATGCCCAGAATATTCTGCACCACCTCGAAGGCCGTCCGGCTCCCATAACCGTGGCAGCGCAAGCGCCGGTCCCCGCCAAAGTGTCGGTGCGTCATCGCGTCAAGCGCAAGCACCATGGTGCCAACACCAAGATGGCAGACAAGCGCTCCGCCAAACAGCGCCGCGTTTAATCCATTGCAACGGCTGCAGGCAGTCCGGGACGGCTAACAAGATTCCGGGCGGTTTGCAGCCGCTTTTCTTTGCCGGCAGGTACGCCGGAAATCTTGTCAAGACTTTTGCCTTCAGGAATTTTCCGCTATCCTGCCCGACTTGCTTTTCCGCTGGCGCCGCTTGATGCATTTGCGCCAGCCCTCCCCCGCTATAGACAGAACAGGACAGGACATGTGGTTCAAGAATCTGCAAATTTTCCAATTGACTTCGCCGTGGACCATTGGCACGGATGAGCTCGATGACGTGCTCGCCAAACAAGGCTTCCAGCCCTGCGGCAGTTCCGACATGCAAAGCCAGGGCTGGCTGCCGCCGCGAGATAATGGCGGACTGGTGCATACAGTCAACCGCCAGCTGCTGCTGCGCTTCGGCACCGAGAAAAAGCTGCTGCCGGCTTCGGTGATCAATCAGTTCACCAAGATCAAACTGGCCGAAATCGAGGAACAGCAAGGCTACAAACCGGGCAAGAAGCAGCGCAAGGAAGTCAAGGAACAGGTTACCGACGAACTGCTGCCGCGCGCCTTTGCCGTCAGCAGCAATACTCATGTGTGGATTGACCCGGTGCATGGCTGGCTGGTGGTCGATGCCGCCAGCCCGGCCAAGACCGACGATGTGTTCAAGTGGCTGCTGCGTTCCATCCCGAATCTCGCGCCAACGTCATTGCGCGTGGTGCGCTCGCCCGGCGAAGCCATGACCAGCTGGCTGGAACTCGATGAAGCACCGGCCGGCTTCACGGTCGACCAGGATACCGAGCTCACTTCCACCGGTGAAAACAAGTCCACCGTGCGCTACGTGAAGCATACGCTGGAAGCCGACGACATCCGCCGCCACATCAAGGCTGGGAAGCGCTGCACCAAGCTGGCGCTGACCTGGAACGACCGCATTTCCTTCGTCCTGACCGACACGCTGGCAGTCAAGCGCATGGCGGCGCTGGATATTCTGAAGGAAAACAGCCCCGGCAATTCCATGGATGACGACGAGCGTTTCGATACCGACTTCGCCCTGATGACCGGCGAACTGGATGGCTTGCTGACCAGCCTGGTGGCGGCGCTGGGCGGCATCGAGCCGGCAGCCTGATCCGGCACGACCATCAATTGCACTGAACTGCCTGTGCCGGTCCCGGCACGGGTAGATTCGGATTGCCGTTTTCCTTCCCTTATCTTCCCCCCTCCCCGATTCCTCCACTTTCGCTATCCTACCGGTAAGCTTTGTTCATCGCCATGCGGCCATGAAGGCTTCCCGTCCGGATAAGCGCAAACCTTGCGCAGGACATACTGAGCATTTTCCTCTACAGCCAGTCTAATTTTTACTGGCTTGTGACTGTGCAGCAAGCCTATGCATGCCAACAATGGCATGCGGAACCTTTCCATTCACATTGATGGCTCCAATCCAGATGCCGGCGATTGCCAGAGTAGGCCTGTTCATCCTTGTATATGTCTTACTCGGACGGCTTTCCTTGGCGCTGTCAATTGATCCCGGCAACACCAGCGCGGTATGGCCGGCAGCAGGGCTCAGCCTTGCCGTCATGCTGCTGTATGGCACCAGTATGTGGCCGGTTCCCTTGCTGGGAGCCGTCATCACCCTGCTCGACGCCGGCATTGCACCCGGGTCGGCTGCACTGATCGGCCTCGGCAACATGTCCGAAGCCTTGATTGCCGCATGGCTGATAAAAAAATACACGCGCATTGAAGACTGCTTCACCAGCAGCAATGATGTATTCAGGTTCGTTCAATGCGCCGCAGCCGGAGCGCTGGTCGCGGCTGCGATCAATCCGACTGTTCTCTTAATAGATGGACATCTTTCCCTGAACAACTTTCCAGTCAGCTGGATTGCCTGGTTTCTGGGCGACTTGAGCGGCATCGTTATCTTTGCGCCGATTATTCTTACCTGGCATCTACATACGCACGTATCGTGGAGCAGAAAAAAATTTCTCGAGCTCGGGCTATTCGCCACAGCGTTTTTCTTGTGCGGATTTACTGTGCTGCTTGTATTCAAAGCGCCGCTTTTGTTTTTATTTATTCCTTTTCTCATCTGGCTGGCATTTCGTTTTTCCCAGAAAGAAGTCATCCGCGCTAATTTGCTGCTCGTTATCATGGCCGTGTTTGCCGTGTTGCATGGCAAAGGCCCCTTCGCCAACCTGCCGTTCAACATGCTGCTGCTCCAGATCTTTATCAGCGTGGTGGGCGTCACGGCGCTCGCTCTGTCAGTCACCATCGATGAACGCCGCCGCGCCACCCGCCAGCTCCTGGATCTGCAGGCGAAGCTGGAGCAACTGGTGCAGCAGCGCACCACGCAACTGGATTCGGCAGTGGCAATGCTGAAAAGCGATATCGCCAAGCGGGAAGAAATCCAGAAAGCGCTGCATGCCAAGGAAAAACAACTGGAAGAAGCGCAGCGGCTCGCGCATATGGGAAGCTGCGAATGGGATCCCATCAACGATGTGCTGGTCATGTCGACGGAAATGTTACGGATATATGGCATACCCGAGGGCAGCAGCCGCGTATTCAGCTACTTGCAATACCTGGAGTACATTCCACCGGATGAACGCCCTGAAGTGCACAATATTGTGCAGATTGCCATGCTAAGCCGGCAGCCTTTCAAATATGAGCACCATATCATCCGGCCGGACGGCGGCATGCGCTATCTGCGCTGCAGCGGCTCGATTGAAACGGATGAAATCGGCAAACCGATCAGGCTATACGGAACGGCGCATGACATCACCGAAGCCAATGCGATGGAAGCCAGCCTGCGCGCAGCGGAAGAACAGTACCGCAAGCTGGTCGAGCTGTCGCCGGACGCCATCTACCTGCTATGCCAGGGACAGATCGTTTTCTCCAACGGCGCCGGCGCGAAACTGGCAGGCCTGTCCTCGGTAATGGAGCTGCAGGGGCACAATTTCCTTGAGATGGTCTGCGCTGCCGACCGCACAACCGTGGCCGAAACCTTGCAAAAGCTTGAGCGGAATGAGCAAGCCGTATCCACCGAAGGCAGACTCAAGCGCGCCGACGGCAGTCTGGCGGAGTTTGAACTGACGGCTGCGCTCTTCGGTGTCCGGAGCAAGCAGGATACGCTGCTGGTGGTGCGCGACATTTCCGAGCGCAAGCGGGTCGAACAGCAAATCTATCACCTGGCTCACCATGACCCGCTGACCAGCCTGGCAAACCGCCTCCTGTTCAAGGAACGCCTGGAACACGCGATTACTCACTCCCGCCGCACGGGCAAACCGCTTGCCGTCCTGTTCATCGACCTGGATCGATTCAAGCAAGTCAACGATACCGCCGGCCACGGCGCGGGCGACAAGGTCTTGCTCGAATGCGCGCAACGGCTGCGCCAGTGCCTGCGCGACAGCGACACCGTCGCCAGGAGCGGCGGCGATGAATTCATGATCCTGATCGAGGCGCCATCCGGGCCGCTCCATGTGCCGTCGGTGGCACAAAAAATCCTGACAGCCATCGCACAGCCCTTTTATATCGACAACAAGGAATTTTCGATCGGCGCATCCCTCGGCATCAGCACCTATCCCACCGATGGCAGCCAGGTCGACACATTGATCCGTAACGCCGACATCGCGATGTACCGCGCCAAATCCGAAGGGCGCGGATGCTTCCGCTTTTATTCTGCGGCGATGGCGGCGCAAAGCATGCAGCGCTATCTCATGGAAGGCGCGCTGCGGCACGCGCTGGAACGGCATGAAATGGAACTGCACTTCCAGCCCAAGGTGAACCTGCGGAGCGGCCGCCTCAGCGGTGCCGAAGCCCTGATTCGCTGGAACCATCCGCAGTTCGGCTTGCTGATGCCGCAACAGTTCATTTCCATTGCCGAAGACATGGGCCTGATCGATGAGATAGGACTGTGGGCTATCCGCGAAACATGCCGTCATTGCCAGCACTGGCGCAGCCAGGGCCTGACGCCGGTGCGCATTGCGGTCAACCTGACTTACAGCCAGTTCACGGACGACGGCTTCTGCAGCAAGGTCAGCCATATGCTGCGCGAAGCCGGCCTACCCGCGAGCATCCTTGAACTGGAAATCACCGAAACCATGGTCATGGAAAATGCCGAGCGCCTGATGAGCGTGCTGCAGCAACTCAGGCGGCTTGGCGTGCATCTGTCGGTGGATGATTTCGGCACCGGCTACTCCTCGCTGGCATATCTCAAACGCCTGCCGGTCGACAGCGTCAAGGTCGACCGCTCCTTCATCAAGGATTTGCCGGACGATAGCGAGGATGTAGCCATCACGCATGCAGTGCTGGCACTGGTGCATAGCCTCAAGCGCACTGTCGTGGCGGAAGGCGTGGAAACCCGCGAGCAGCTCCAGTTCCTGATCCAGAACGGCTGTGAAGAAGGCCAGGGCTTTTACTTCAGCCGTCCCCTGCCCGCGCAGAAATTCAGCCAGTTCCTGGCCAGCGAAACTGTCTTCGCGCTTTGAGCAGCAGTTAACTGGCCGGGCGATAGTTGAGCTGCTGGCTGACGAATCCGTCGAAAGCCTGCTGCAGCGGCTGATATTTGCCTGCATCATGCTCCAGCTGTATCAAGGCCTGGCAAGTCGCTTCGAACGTCGACAACTGGTGCGGCAGATGCGCCTTGCGAACGTGGTAGCGCGAAAGGGGCGGATCCTGCAGCGCCAGCCGCGGCAGGGCTTGCAGCGCGGGATTCAGGTAAAGCATCTTGCGGCTCTTGCGCCAGGTGGCATCCAGCACCACCAGGCGCAAACGTCTCGCCTGGCGCGGCCCAGCCGGCGCTGCCACCTCGCTCCCGTTCGCACCTGGATCAGGCGCCGCCATCTGGCCGGGCGTTTCCGGATACAGCAGCACGGGATGACGCACCATGTCGCCGCTATCCCGATCATTATCCTCCCTGCTCCACGGCTCATGCAGCAGGTTCGCCAGCTCCGCTTCCTCGAATGCTTCACCGACCGCCAGGCGGCAGCCCGGCAAGCACAGATGCAGCAAGCGCGCGCTTCCCTTGGCCTGGCTGGTTTCCAGCGGATGCTGCAGGATCAGCACTTCAGCGATCGAGGAAACCGGCGAAATCCAGTGGCAAATGCAGGCGCTTTGCGGACGCCGGCAGCGCTCGCAGGTGCTGCGGCGTGGCGGGACAGATTCAGTCATGATGGGTGGCGCTTCCTTTCGATTCATCGGCGCCCGCTTCGGCGCCTGTCTCCGCATCCGTCTCGAGGCCAGGCCGGCGCCTACCATCGATCGATCATTTTTCATTGCCAAATCCTGATAAGTAGTACCGCCGAGCGCAAATTTCAAGATCTTGAAAATCGCCGCAGCCGATCCTATTTCAGTGTCAGCGGATGCTCAATGGAGGTCCGTCAGGCGAGCCATGAAGGCTCTCGATGATATCGCTTAATGATGAGGATATGACTTATGCGTACTTATGATTTTTCTCCCCTTTACCGTTCCGCTATCGGTTTTGACCGCCTGGCTCAGTTGTTCGATCAGGCACAGCGCACCGATATGCCGAGCTACCCGCCCTACAACATCGAACTGGTGGCGGAAGACCGTTATTGCATCACCATGGCCGTTGCCGGCTTCGACCGTTCCGAACTGGACATCGAAACCGAGCGCGACACCCTGACCATCATCGGCCGCAAGCAGAAAGATGAGAACCAGCGCACCTTCCTGCACCGTGGCATCGCGGCGCGCGACTTTGAGCAGCGCTTCCAGCTGGCCGATCACGTCAAGGTCGTCAATGCCCAGCTGGATAATGGCTTGCTGAATATCGAGCTGGTCCGGGAAATCCCGGAAGCCATGAAGCCGCGCAAGATTGCCATCGGCGGCGACACGGTGCAGGCACTGGAACAACGCCAGGCTGCCTGAATGCCGGCACTGCCTTATTAACAGGCAGCGAACAAGCCATTCATGGACCATGAAGGCACGATAGTGGCAAGGCTTCAATGCCATCCCGCCAAAGGCAGGATGGCATTTTTTTCATCGCGCCGCGATTGAACTGAATCTTTCTCATGCCGATTTTTTTTGCTTGAAGCGGGAACTAAAATTGAAAATGAGCATCGCTTATTCGGCCCGCATTATCGGCTGAATAACAAGCCAGGCGCGGCTTGTAGCGAATCCAAAATATTTTTTCCGGGTTGCCGAAATCCCTCTTGATAGCCCTGCTCAAGAACGCTAAAGTTGATTGCGTTGCGGAAAATAATTTTCCTTGAGAACGATTGATCAAGTAACTTAGCAAGCGGGAAACAAAGATGCGAATGACGTTGGCACACAAGCATGATTCAGCCTGGGAAGCGGGAGACTATTCCTATGATCTGGGCGATACCATGGAGACTGGCAAGGCCAAGGCAGCCAGCCTGGGCATTCACCCCTGTTCCGATGAATATGCTGCTTTCATAACGGCCTTTGGCCGCCGGGTACGCATGAAACAGGTTTCTTCCCTGAAGGTGGCAGCCAATGCTGCCGCCATCGAGCAGGGACAGGGAGGGCAGCAGGATAACGGCGCGGCGGATATGCTGCACGCCGCCGTATAAGCCGGACCTGCCATCCTCAAGCGCATCCATGTCCGTCTCTGTCAGCCTCGACCGTATCCGCAAGGAACTGGCCGACCTCGGCATTACCGAGGAAATCATCGCCGCCAAGGCCTTGCCCTTTCATGCCGAAGCAGCCACGCTGGTGACGGCGGAAACCGATGCGCAAGGCAATGCGCACCTGCTGGTGCCGGCAGCGGCGCAAGCATGGCAGGACATGAAAATGGCAGCGCGCGAGGATGGCATTATCATCGAACTGGTGTCGGCCTTCCGCAGCATCGAGCGGCAGGTCGGCATCATCCGCAGCAAGCTGGCGCAAGGCTTGCCGATGCATACCATCCTTACCCTCAGCGCCCCGCCCGGTTACAGTGAACACCACAGCGGCTGCGCCATCGATATCAATACGCCCGGCTGCATGCCCACCGAAGACGAGTTCGACGGCACCGAAGCATTTGCCTGGCTGAGCGCGCACGCCAGCCGCTTCGGCTTTACGCTATCCTATCCGCGCAATAACGCACTGGGATTCATCTACGAGCCCTGGCACTGGTTTTACCGTCAGGCCGAGTACCTGTGATGAGCCATGCCGGCTTTTGAAACGACGATGCCAGGAAATCGATCAAGTGCCTGAGCTTCAGCGGCAACTGCTTTCTTGAAGCGTACAGGACGTGAATGCTCAGTTCCTCGGAGCGGTACTCCGGCATCAATTCTTTCAGGCGCCCGGCGCGCAAATCCTCCCACACCAGAAAATCCGGCTGCAGGATGATGCCCTGATGTTCCAGCGCCGCGGCACGGCAAGTATCGCCGCTGTTGGCGTACAGGCGCGAGCGCACCGTCACCTCTACCGGGCCCTGGGGTCCCATGAAGCGCCATTCATCGCGAGAAATCCAGTAAGAATAAGAAATCACGTCATGCCCGGCCAACTCATGCGGATGCCGCGGCTCGCCATGCTTTTCCAGGTAGACGGGCGAGGCGCACAACACGACGCGGCTGGCCGCCAGCTTGCGCCCGATCAGCGTCGGGTGCGGCGTATTGCCGATGCGGATTGCCAGGTCATAGCCTTCTTCCACCAGGTCCACCGTGCGATCCGACAGGGAAACGTCCAGCGTCACCTTGGGATGCAGCGCCAGGAATTTTCCCCATAGCGGCGCCAGATACTGAATGCCGAAGGTCACCGGCGCGCTGACCCGCACGCGCCCGCTGGCTTCGCCGCTGCGCGCGCTCAAGTCCGTCTCGGCGTCATCGACGGCTTCGAGGATTTCCACGCAGCGGTGATAAAACGCCTGGCCATCATCAGTCAGAGAAAGCTTGCGCGTAGTACGGTTCAGGAGGCGTGTGCCGATGCGCTGCTCCAGTTCGGCCACGTGACGCGACACCGCCGCCTTGGAAGTGTCGAGCGCGTCAGCCGCCTTGACGAAGCTGCCGGCATTGACCACCGCGACGAAGGATTGCATTTCCTGGAATTTATCCATTGTCTTGATATGTGAAACAAAATGTCATGCTATTGCATGTTTATCCCGATAATCAATATAGTTATAGTACATCCATTGTCGGGACAGGCAATTTCTCCGGCATGCATTGAACCGCCCTGAATTCCCAATTTAAAAGGAAGCATCATGAACATCACTATCGTAGGCGCCGGCAACATGGCTTCCGGCCTGGCCAAACAACTTTCCAACGCCGGCCACACGCTGCGCATCACCGCGCGCACTCTCGACAAGGCAAAAACGCTCGCCGCCTCGCTGCAGAATGCCGTGGCAGTCCCTGCCGCCGAAGCGCTCGGCCATCCAGTCGCTGAATTCGCTGACCCAGCCTGGTACGGGCTCTTCGATATCCTGGCCGCGGAATTCATACAGGTTATGCGTCAGCGAGCCCGAGCCGACCACGAGCACGCCTTGCTCGCGCAGGGAAGCCAGGGCCTGGCCGAGGCGCAGGTGCTCGGCCGGCGAGGCGCCGCGCAGCACCGATACTTGCAGCGTCGCGATATCTGCGTCCGGATACATCAGGGATAGCGGCACCCAGGCGCCATGATCCAGGCCGCGCACCGTACTGCGCTTGACGGCAAAGCCGGCGGCTTCGAGCAGTTTTGCTGCTTGTTCGCCGACTTGCGGCGCGCCCGGCGCCGGATACTGGATTTCGAACAGGGCGCGCGGGAATCCGCCGAAGTCATGGATGGTGTCCGGGCGTTCCGCCAGGCTGACCGCCGGGCCGCCGAGCGATTCCCAGTGGGCAGAGACAACCACGATCGCGGCTGGCCGCGGCAGCTCCTTGCCGAGTTGTTGTAAAAAGCGGCGCGCCGGGCTGTCGATCAGCGCCAGCATTGGCGAGCCGTGCGAGATGAAGAGTGTCGGCAGGCGGTTCGGTAATGAGGACATGATGATCTCCAGTAGATTGATTGTAGGTCGTTCTGCAATGCCTTGCCCGGCGCCTGGCCGGATTATGACCAGACGCCGGGCTGTGCAGCCGGAAAAAAGCTTATTTGCCGAGCCAGGCTGGCGCAATGCCGGTGCCCAGTCCGGCGCCGTAGCCGAAATAGATATTTAATCCGGCTACCGGCTCAAGGTAACGGGCATTTTTCAAGCCGCCGGCATCCATTGCCTTGAAACTCATACTTTCGATCAAGGACTTGACGGCTTGCTTGGCGCGCTCGCTATCGCCAGCATAGAACACGGTGACGCGGCTGCCATCGGCCAGTTGCGGGCCTGCTGCC
>Ga0366780_1005_pt1 | contig 42205 bp, 34 predicted proteins | sample BONcelN113001E11_FD_207073 | JGI IMG/M metagenome (GOLD analysis project Ga0366780, IMG submission 207073) | Enriched cells from coal bed in the Powder River Basin, Montana, United States - BONCAT cells N11 rep2 HSBNCT.N11.300.1.E11 ...
CGGCAGCTTTTTCGGCCTTGCCATTTCCAAAAATATTTTGCTCGCTTATGGGCTGAAGGGGGGCGTGTATCGCAGCGCCGACCATGGGAAAACCTGGAGCGCGGTAGATGTGCCATCGCATACGACCATTAGTGGTGGCACGGTTCTGCAAGCCTCGGAAAAATTCGTACTGGTCAATGTTGCCGGGGAACTGCTCATAGGCGATGCGACCGCAGAACGCTTCTCGTCCAGGAAAGGCAGCAAGGGCTGGCGCTATACCGGCGTCGCCAACCTGCCGGGCGAGCGCATCGCGCTGACGGCGCTCGAAGGCATTCAGGTCGAATCCCTGAAGTGACAGCAAAACCTGAACAAGGTATTCCCAGCATTTATTTGGAGTATAAAGAATGGCCCCCACAAACCATCACCGCGATGCTATGCCAATCATGGCCCGCCTCGGGGACTTTGATAAGCGATCCGGCAACCTGATTGAACGGCTTGTTTTCAATAACCGCGTCTTGCTGGTGACAACCTGCTTGGTGCTGACAGTCGTGCTGGGATGGTTTGCGACCCGGCTTCAAGTGACTGCCAGTTTCGAAGACATGATGCCGCAGTCTCAGAAATTTGTGCAGAACTACAAGGCGCATGCCGCCTCGCTAGGGGGGCTCGGTAACTCGGTGCGCATCGTTGTAACGAATACCAGGGGTGACATTTATGATCCCAAATACCTGGAAACTCTCAAGCAAATCAACGACAAGGTATACCTGATCCAGGGAGTGGACCGATCATTCATGAAGTCGCTCTGGATGCCGGTCGTGCGATGGACCGACATTGTCGCGGAAGGGTATCAGGGCGGCCCCGTCATGCCGGATGGTTTTGCCGGCACCCCTGAGAATATCAACATGCTGCGCCGCAATGTGGAGCGGTCTGGCATTGTCGGTTCGCTGGTGAGCACCGATCATCACTCCAGCATGCTGTTTGTCCCGCTGGTTGAAAAGGACGCAGCCACTGGCAAGACAATCGATTACAAGGCGTTTCGCGACCAGCTGGAATCGCTGCGCAGTTTCGAAAAGGACGGCGTAGAAATCCATATCATCGGCTTTGCCAAGCTGGTGGGTGACCTCATTCATGGTGTGGGGGAAGTGCTGACCTATTTTCTGTACGCTGCCATCATCGCCGTGCTGATCATCCTCGCCTACACGCGCTGCTGGCGCAGCACGTTGCTGGTCACTGGCTGTTCGCTGGTTGCCGTGCTGTGGCAGATGGGCCTGATGCAGCTGCTGGGCTTTACGCTCGACCCGTACTCCATCCTGGTGCCATTTCTGATTTTTGCCATCGGCGTGTCTCATGGTGCACAAAAGATGAATGGCATCATGCAGGATATCGGCCGCGGCACGCACAAGTATGTGGCTGCACGCTATACCTTTCGCCGGCTCTTTCTTGCCGGGCTGACGGCCTTGCTGGCCGATGCGGTGGGATTTGCCGTGCTGGCGATGATCGACATTCCAGTGATTCGCGGCCTGGCTTTCGCTGCAAGCATCGGTGTGGCCGTGCTGATTTTTACGAACCTGATTCTCATTCCGGTTTTGCTGTCATTCACCGGTGTCAGCAAGGGCGGCGCTGCTTACAGCATACGCAGCTTGCAGGGAGTGCACCCGTTCGTGAACTGGCTGAGCAGTTTTTCCGAAAAACGTCGTGCGGCTGGGGTCATTGCCGTTACCGTGGTATTAGCAGCAGGCGGCGCAGTGCTCAGTTTGCAGCTTAAGATTGGCGACCTCGATCCCGGCGCACCGGAATTAAGGCCGAATTCGGTTTATAACCTGGACAATGCCTACATCACGAAGCATTACCAGCTGTCGAGTGACCAGTTTGCCGTCATTGTGTCGACCCCTCCGGATGGCTTGGTGAACTACGAAACGATGCTGGAAATGGATCGACTCGAGCAAATACTGCGGGATCTGCCCGGCGTGCAGACAACCACATCGGTAGCCAGCCTTGCCCGGCGCTTTACGTCTGCAGGTTTCGAGGGGGCGCCGAAATGGGAAACCATCAACCGCGATCCTTTCGTGGTGCAGGATGCAATGAGCATCGTGAATAATTCCAGCCCTGAATTGTTCAATGACGGACGCTCCGTTGCGCCGATTATCGTGTACCTGACTGATCATAAGGCCACCACGCTGGCACGCGTGGTGAAGACCGTGGAGGATTTTGCGCACAAGCACAACACGGAGGAACGCAAGTTTCTTCTCGCGGCCGGCAATTCCGGAATCGAAGCCGCCACCAATATCGCGGTCGAGCAGGCAAACCGGACCATGCTTCTCTATGTGTATGCATCGGTCGTGCTGCTGTGCTTCATTACGTTTCGGAGCTGGCGCGCCGTCATCGTCGCCGTTGTGCCGCTGATAGTGACGTCGATCCTGTGCGAAGCACTGATGGTCTTGCTCGGGATCGGTATAAAAGTCGCGACGCTGCCGGTTGCAGCGCTCGGGGTGGGTATCGGCGTGGATTATTCGCTTTACCTGCTGACCACGCACTTAGTGTTTCAACGACAAGGCGCATCGGTGCGCGACGCCTATATCAATGCATTGACATCGACAGGAAAGGTCGTGGCGCTGATCGGCGTGACGCTCTCTGCAGCTGTCATTACGTGGGCCGGATCACCAATCAAGTTTCAGGCCGATATGGGGATTCTGCTGGCATTCATGTTCTTGCTGAATATGATCGGCGCACTCGTGCTTGTTCCTAGTCTTGCGGCGTTCCTTCTGCCTTCTAAGGCAGTCGTGATAGGTGCGCAGGAAAATACCATGCCGGCATCAACTAAAGTCAAAACGTCCAGTGCGCTACGTCGAGCATGATGACTGTTTAACTAAATTTGGGAGCATACTAATTAACCCGATCCGGTCAGCCAAAGCAGGGCATTGATGGTAATGAAGGACACCACGGTTGCCAGTACCACCGCCGCCGCAGAGATGCCTTCTTTGCCATACTTTTGGGCAAGAATCGGATAAATGCTCAGCATCGGCATGCCGGCATTGATGATGGCGGCAGTCCTCAGCGCGGGATTGCCGAAAGGTAGCAAGAAGAAAACGGCAAAGACGGATAGCGGGTGCAAGATCAGCTTGCCGGCCACGATGGTGACGATATCGCCCGACATTTCCTTGAGGCTCAGGCCAGCCAGCGTGCCGCCGATGCAGAACAGCGCGACCGGAGCGGACGCTGCGGACAGCATGTCGACCGCGCGCACGAGCGGCGCGGGCATGGACAGGCCGCTGGCGGTAACGGCCAGGCCGGCAATGATCGCCACGATCAGGGGATTTTTTAGCATGCGCTTGAGGACGCCGCCTATGACGGTTGTCCAGCGGCCACTGCCATTTTCACCGACTTCGGCCAGGGTAAACAGTATCGGCATCATCACCATGGATTCCACCGCGGCATAAACGGCCAGCATCGGGCCGGCTTGCTTGCCGATCAATTGGGAAGCGATGGGGAAACCGATGAAGGCGCTGTTAGACATCGACATGCCCATGGCGACGAGCGCACCGGAGCGCAGACTGCGTTTCTGCACCAGGCAGATCATTACCATGCCTAATCCGGCAACCAGAATCGAACCCAGCGAGTAGGCAAGCAGCAAGTGCAAGTCGATCATCTCCACCAGCGTGCGCTGCGACATGGCCTTGAACAACAGTGCCGGCAAGGCAAAGTTGAGAACGAAGCCGCCCAGGCCGCGCATGTCGTGGCGCGTCAGCATGCCGCCATGCACTGCGGCAAAGCCGAAGGCAATGAGCAGGAAGATGGGAGTAGTAATACTAAGGATGGTTAACAAGGCAAGTCCGTGATGGATGGCAGTATCGGTTCGGCTCGGGCCGTATATAAAGGCCACGCATGAGGAAATACAGGGCGCGTCGGTTTTCTGCCGGTTCTCAGGTGAATTATAAAAGAGTTTTGTTCTGTAATTTTTCTCATCGTTTCTTCTGCGATCCGGCTTTTGGCAAGCCTTTTTCACCCTATGATCAACCCGCTCTGGCTGTCAGGAAAGCGTGGAGCAAGTCTGCCAAAGGCTTGCCGTTGTTTTTCATTGGTGCTTGATCTGTCTCACTCTTTGCTCCCTGAACTGCTTTAGTTTGACGATGGCACAGCCATATCGGTGCGCCGCCACATCCATCCCGATGCGGAAATAAAAAGAGGAAATCGTGAGCCTCAATAGAATCGACACGCCCGGAAACCAGAGAGCCGGCCTGACCAGGCATGCAGCATTGCGGCGATCCGGTCTGACTTGGCTGCTGATTTTCGGCCTGTTGGGCCTGCTGTGCGCGTGCACCAAAAAAAATCAGCCCGCACCACAGGCGGGGCCCGTTGAAGTCACCGTGATGCGCGCCGAACACACGCCGGTGAACCTCTACGAAGACTTTGCGGCGCAGACGGAAGCGGTCGAATCAGTCGAAATCCGCTCGCGCGTGAGCGGCATTCTCGAGCGGCTGGCGTTCAAGGAAGGGTCCCTCGTCAAGAAAGGCGACCTGCTGTTCGTGATCGACCAGGAGCCGTACATGTCCGCGCTGGCTCAGGCCAGGGCAAGCCTGGCGCAGGCGCAGGCGGCGCATGCCAACTCGAGCCAGATCCTGAAGCGTTCGCGTCCGCTCGAGGCTGCCCGCGCCATCAGCCGGCAGGAACTGGAAACGGCCGCCGCCAAAGAACGCGCCGACGCCGCGGCGGTGGAGGCGAGCAAGGCGCAGGTGCAGCAGGCGCAGCTCAACCTGGGTTACACGACCATCCGCGCGCCGCGCCCGGGCCTGATCAGCCGGGCGCAGGTCAAGCCGGGAGGACTGGTCAATGCCTCGACCACGCTGCTGACCACGCTGTATTCAGTCGACCCGATGTATGTCAGCTTTACCATCGGTGAACAGCGGCTGGAAAGCCTGCTGAAACAATACCGGCCGGGCACGGGCGGCCAGGCGCCGCCGATCCGCATCCGCCTGGCCGACGGCACTCAATACGAGCATGGCGGCAAGCTGGATTTTGTCGATGCCGCAGTGGATCCGCGCAGCGGCACCTTGCCGGTCAGGGTAGTGGTGCCGAACCCGGAAGGCGCCCTGCGTGCCGGGCAATTCGTGCGCGCCATCCTGGCCCGGCCGCTGAACCCGGATGCCATCCTGATTCCGCAAAAAGCCGTGCAGGAGTTGCAGGGCAAGCATTCGGTATTCATCGTGGGGCCCGATAACAAGGCGGTTTATCGCGACATCACCGCCACTGTGAGGTCGGGAAACAACTGGGTGGTGGAGCAGGGGATCAAGCCGGGCGAGCTGGTAGTCGTGGAAGGGCTCGCCAAGCTGAAGCCGGGTGCGCCGGTCAAGCCGGTGATGGCCAAAGAAGCGCCCAAAGACACATCTAAAGCGGCACCTGGCAGCGGCGGCAAGCCGGCACCAGCGGGCGGCAACGGTTAGCCGGGCCGACGGCAAACCTGGCGCGAAAAGGTAATCAGCCCATGTTCAACTACTTTATCGACCGCCCGGTGTTTTCGATCGTGATCTCGCTGATCATCACGCTGGCTGGAGGGCTGGCGGCTTTCACGCTGCCGATTTCCCAGTATCCGCAGATCGTGCCGCCGCAGGTGCAGGTGAGCACCAGCTTTCCCGGCGCCAATGCCGACGTGGTGGCGCAATCCGTCGCCGCTCCCATCGAGCAGCAGGTCAACGGCGCCAAGGGCATGATCTACATGGATTCCAAAAGCGCCAACGATGGCTCCTATACGCTGACCGTGACCTTCGACATCGGCACCAACCAGGATCTGGCCGCCGTCGAGGTGCAGAACCGCGTGTCGATTGCGCAGAGCAGCCTGCCGGCCGACGTGACACGCCAGGGCATCACCATCCGCAAGCAATCCACCGACTTCCTGGAAGTGCTGGCGCTGACGTCTCCCGACCGCAGCCTCGACACGACATTTCTCAGCAACTATGCGCTGCTCAACCTGCAGGATACGCTGGCACGCATTCCCGGCGTCGGCCAGGTGCGCATTTTCGGCGCGCGCGATTACAGCATGCGCATCTGGCTCAACCCCGACCGCATGAACCGGCTGGGCGTGACGGCAGCCGACGTGCGCAACGTGATCCGGGAACAGAACGTGGTAGCGCCGGCCGGCCGCATCGGCGTGCCACCGGTTCCGCCCGGACAGCAGATGCAGTATTCGGCCACCATCCAGGGGCGGTTGTCCGATCCGGAACAGTACCGCAACATGATCGTTCGCGCCGCGCCGGACGGGCAGATCGTCTACCTCAAGGATGTCGCCAGGGTCGAGCTGGGCGGCGCCGATTACAGCATCAATGTGCAGGAAAACGGCATCCCCGGCGTGTTCATCGGCATTTTCCTGCAGCCGGATGCCAATGCGCTCGATGTCGCCGGCCAGGTGCAGCGGACCATGGACGATGCGGCAAAACGCTTCCCGCCCGGCATGGTGTATTCCATTCCCTACAGCACCACGCCCTTCGTCACGGAATCGCTCAAGGACGTGGTGAAAACGCTTGGCGAAGCCTTCCTGCTGGTGCTCATCGTCGTTTTCGTATTCCTGCAGACATGGCGCGCCACCGTCATCCCGATGCTGGCCGTGCCGGTGTCGCTGATCGGCACCTTTGCCGTCTTTTCCGCACTGGGATTTTCCATCAACACGCTGACGCTGTTCGGCCTGGTGCTGGCAATCGGCATCGTCGTCGACGACGCGATCGTGGTGGTGGAGGCGGTGCAGCACCGTCTCGATACCGAGCGCATCACGCCGAAGGAAGCGGCCAAGGGGGCGCTGGCGGACGTCGGCGGCCCGGTGATCGCGATCGCACTGGTGCTGTCGGCGGTGTTCGTGCCGGTAGCCTTCCTGGGCGGCCTGACCGGGCAACTCTACCGCCAGTTTGCGCTGACGCTCGCCACCTCCGTCCTGCTTTCCGCCGTGGTGGCGCTGACGCTGACGCCAGCCCTGTGCGCATTGCTGTTGAAGCCCGCCGCGCACGAAAGGCCGCATGGCCTTCTTGGACGGTTTTTCCAGCGCTTCAATCATGGGTTCGAGGCATTTTCGGATCGTTACAGCAATTCGTTGATGACGCTCGCGCGTCACGCCATGCTAGTCATGCTGACCTTTGCCGTTTTGCTGGTCGTGCTGTACGGTCTGATTTCGAACCGGCCGACCGGGCTGGTACCGCCGGAAGATCAGGGCTACGCCTTTGCCGTGCTGCAGCTGCCTGCAGGCGCCTCGCTCGAACGCACCAACAACGCGGTCAACCAGCTGACCGGCATTGTCCGTGATACCGGCGGCGTGGCGGGCGTGGCCTCCCTCGCCGGGTTCAACCTGCTGACAGGCCTGGGCACGTCGTATAACTCCACCAGTTTCATCCGTTTCAAGCCCTGGGACGAGCGCACCAAGCCCGGTACGAACGCCGAAGGCATTGTCGGCGGCCTAACTGGGCGCATCAACGCCGAAATCCGCGAAGCGCGGGGGCTAGTGCTGAATCCGCCGCCGATCCGCGGCCTCGGCACCACCGGCGGCTTCGATTTCATCCTGCAGGACCGCGCCGGTGGCGATCCGAGGCAATTCGGGCAGGTCCTGCAGAACCTTCTTGCCGAGGCGAGCAAGCGTCCGGAACTCGGATTTGTTTTTCCCAATTACGACCCTCGTGTGCCGCAGATCGAGTACGAAGTCGACCGCGAAAAAGTGAAGACTTTCGGTCTTGCGCTGGACGACGTGTTCTTCACCATGCAAGCCCTGATGGGGAGTTACTACGTGAATGACTTCAACCGTTTCGGCCGCACCTTCCGCGTGCAGATGCAGGCTGAATCGACCGCGCGCGCCAACCCGGGCGACATCGGCAGCTACTACGTGCGCAACACGGCGGGCAACATGATCCCGCTGTCGACGATATTGAAGCCGAAGGAAATCAACGGCCCGGAATTCTACGAGCGTTACAATCTTTACCGTGCTGCCACCATCACCGGCAGCGCCGCGCCCGGCTACAGTTCCGGCCAGGCGGCACAGGCCATGCAGGAAGTGGCGCGCACGCTGCCTGCCGGGTATGGCTACGAGTGGACCGGCGCGACGTACCAGGAGCAGAAAACCGCCGGCCAGACCGGCTATGTCTTCGCGCTGTCGCTGCTGTTCGTGTTCCTGGTGCTGGCGGCGCTGTATGAAAGCTGGGCCATGCCGGTGGCAATCCTGCTGGTGATTCCGTTCGGCGTGCTGGGTGCTTTTCTCGGCCTGACGCTGCGCGGCGGCGAAAACAATATCTATACGCAGATCGGCCTGATCATGCTGATCGGCCTGGCAGCGAAAAACGCCATCCTGATCGTCGAGTTTGCCAAGCTGGCGCGCGAACGCGGCGTGCCCATCGTGGATGCGGCGCGGCAGGGCGCGCGCCTGCGGCTGCGGCCAATCCTGATGACATCGTTTGCCTTCATCCTCGGCACGGTGCCTCTGGCGATCGCGACAGGCGCCGGCGCAGGTGCGCGCCAGGCCATCGGCACGGCGGTGGTATTCGGCATGCTGTTTGCCACCATGATCGGCATATTCGTGATTCCCGTGTTCTATGTCGTGCTGCAGCGGATCAGCGAACGCAAGCGGCCATTCCGTCCGGACGAAGCGGAACCAACCGGGCTGGGACGATAAAAGCGATGGCGGAATCGAAGATCGCAGTCTACGGCGCCATAGCGGGAAACCTTGCCATCGCCACGACCAAATTCATCGTCGCCGGCATTACCGGCAGTTCTGCCATGCTGTCGGAAGGCATCCACTCCGCCGTCGATACCGGCAATGGCATATTGCTGCTGGTAGGGCTGAGCCGCAGCAAGCGCAAGGCCGATGCTACGCATCCTTTCGGCTACGGCAAGGAGCTGTATTTCTGGAGCCTGATTGTCGCCATTCTGATTTTCGGCATCGGCGGCGGCATTTCGGCGTACGAGGGCGTGTTGCACATGCTGCACCCCGAACCCTTGCATGATCCATTCTGGAATTATGTCGTGCTGGGCAGCGCGGCACTCTTCGAAGGCATCAGCTTTCTGATCGCGCTGCGTGTCTTCCTGAAGCAAAAAGGCGACAAGCCATTCTGGCGCACTTTGCATCGCAGTAAGGATCCCGCCACGTTTACCGTCATGGCCGAAGACAGCGCGGCGCTCGCTGGCCTGGCGATTGCGGCGATCGGGATCTTTTGCAGCCATTACTTCAATAAGCCGGAACTCGATGGCGTAGCTTCCATCGGCATCGGCGTGCTGCTTGCTGTGGTGGCGATTGTCCTGATTGTCGAGAGCCGCGGCTTGCTCATCGGTGAGGGCGTCAGCAGGGAAACTGCGGCGGCGATCCGCGAACTGGCGCAGGGACATCCGAAAGTCAACAGCGCCTCGCTGCCGCTCACCATGTATTTCGGTCCGGAGAATATCCTGCTGACGATGGATATCCAGTTCGAGCGTGAACTCGACAGTGACGCGATAGTGCGCACCATCAAGCAGATCGAAGAGAATATCCGGTCGCGCTACGCGCCGATCCGGCGCATCTACATCGAGGCGCGGCAGGAAAACCTGGATCCGTATTGAAGAATTATTTCCCCAAGGTTTGCGCCATCCGGATTTCAGGCACGAACTGTTGCCGGCTTTTACCATCATAACGATATCCATGCGCGATCACACCGCGCATGATCCGCATGGTTGCCTATCATTGCTTGTCTTCGCATTCGAGGAGAACACCGTCATGCTGAAGAAAGACATGCCGATTCTCGCCTTGCTGGCTGCCTCACTGCTGAACCTTTCCGCCTGCGCCGATACTGCAACCCTGTCCGTACAGGATGGCACCGGGCCGACCCCTGTTCTGCCTGAGCCGAAACATAACCCGGTTCCAACGGTTCACATCGCGCCGGCAAAAGGCTGGCCGGAGGGTGGCAAGCCCATTGCCGCGCAGGGTTTCACGGTCAGTCTGTTTGCCGACAAGCTCGACCATCCGCGCTGGCTCTACGTGCTGCCCAATGGCGATGTGCTGGTGGCCGAAACCAATGCGCCGCCCAAGCCGGAAGATCGCAAGGGCATCCGCGGCAAAGTCATGTCCATGGTCATGAAGCGCGCCGGCGCGGCCCCGCCCAGTGCCAACCGCATTACCCTGCTGCGCGATGCGAATGGCGATGGCAAGGTCGAGCAGCGGACGATATTCCTGGAAGGGCTGCACTCTCCGTTCGGCATGGTCCTGGTGGGCAATGACTTTTATGTCGCCGATACCGATGCCGTGGTGCGTTTTACTTACCATGACGGCGCTACCAGACTCGACGGGCCAGGCGTGAAAGTTGCGGAATTGCCGGCCGGGCCGATCAACCACCACTGGACCAAGAACATCATCGCCAGCCGTGATGGCACGAAGCTGTACGTGACGGTCGGCTCCAACAGCAATGTGGCGGAAAACGGTATCGGCAAGGAAGAAAATCGTGCCGCCATTCTGGAAATCGATCCGGCCACCGGGAAATCGCGGGTGTTCGCGTCAGGACTGCGCAATGCCAACGGCATGGGCTGGCAGCCGCAATCCGGCGTGTTGTGGACGGTCGTGAATGAACGCGATGAGCTGGGCAGCGACCTCGTGCCGGATTTCATGACCTCCGTGAAGGATGGCGGATTCTATGGCTGGCCGTACAGCTATTACGGCAAGCACGTCGATGAGCGCGTCAAGCCCCAGCGGCCCGACCTGGTGGCGAAAGCGATTGTGCCCGATTACGCGCTCGGTCCGCATACCGCCTCGCTTGGTCTGGTATTTTATGAGGCCGGCTTATTTTCGAAAAAATACCGCGGCGGCGCATTCATCGGCCAGCACGGTTCCTGGAACCGCAAACCGCTTTCCGGCTACAAGGTGATTTTTGTGCCATTTGCAAATGGAAAGCCGAGCGGCATGCCGGAAGATATCCTGACCGGATTCGTGAATCAGGATGGCGACGCACAGGGGCGCCCGGTTGGCGTGGCAGTCGACAAGGCGGGTGCGCTGCTGGTCGCGGATGATGTCGGTAATGCGGTATGGCGCGTGACTCCAGCGGCCGACCAGAGTGCCAGGTAGCTTGCATTGAGCTTGGGCTGTATCAGGATATCAAACGAGGATACTAAACGAGGGTGACAAACAAACGGGAGAGATGCATGCGAATGTGGAAAATCAGTGCAGCATGGGATGATACGATCTTGCATCAGCCGCCGCAACCTGCGCCGGAAATTCCCAATGTGCCGGCGCCGCAGCCGGAAATCCCCGAGCCTGCTCAGCCGGGACCGGAGCTGCCCGAGCCGCTTCCGGACCCGGGCATTCCGCCATCACCTCCAGGCCCGGAGATCAACCCTGACTCGTCGCCGACCATCCCGCCGCCGGAGCGTTAGGATGGCCGCGGCAATGGTCGCGCGTGGTCATATGTGGCTGCGAGTGGCCGCAACGCAGCGTCACATACCACGGCAGATACGCATCAGATGTTAGCGATCGGCCTTGCTGCGGCCGGCATCATCCGGTGCACGGTCTTCGCTCATCTTGTGCGTAGAACCGGTGCCGGCCTCGCTATCGGACATGCCGCTCGAGCTGCCGCTGGAGGTCGAGCCTGAAGCGCCCGGCAAGGCTTGCTTCAATGCTGCGACCTGACGTGCAGGGGCCTTGACCTTGCCATCGATGATATCCTTCAGCGCCACCTGCTTGCCGTAGAAGCTGGCGGCTTCGTCTTCATCGAAATTGATGTCGGTAACGCTCACCGCCAGGTCGCCCATCAGGCCTTTGGTGTTGGACCAGACGATCACATCACCCTTGCCGGCCGACGCCTGGGCTTTCTTCGACCAGTTCACCATGGTGAGGCCGGCATCAGCATTGAGCGACCAGTTATTGTTCTGCATGAACGTATTGACCGCCTTTTCATTATTCAGAATCATCGCAATTGCGCCACCTTCAGCACCCGCTTGCAGGCCGAGGCTGACGCCGCCGATGTTGTAGAAAGCCGGATCGCTCCACTTGCCATTGTGCTTCACCAGCAGCACGCCTTCACCGCCGCGTGCGCCGACGCCGAGCGCGGCGCGACCATAAGTCGGCACGATGAAGACGCCCTGCGCCTGCTGCAATGCCTTGCTCAATTCCTTGTCACGCTCCATCTGGTTGACGACCTTGGTCGCATCCGCGACATGTTGCTTCGCATCTTTTGCTTCGTCACCTTTCACGCGCGCATTGGCTGATGGTTTGTCGATGTTGCGCTCGTGCGCTGGAGCCGGATCGGCAGCAATCGCACCCATGGACAGCAGTGCCAGCGAACAAGCGGTAACAATTGCACGGGTTTTATAGGTTCGTGTAGTCATGTGCATACTCCTTTCAGCATCGTTAAACGCCCGGCTATCTGACCGGGCTATAGAAAGTATGGCGGCAACAACATTCATTCAGACAATGATTATTGCCGTCGCATACTGGCAAAAAAGACAACAGCACTATGTCTGATGCCTGTTAGCGATACTGGTTCCGGAAAGAAGCGTGATGCGTGTTTCTACCGTGCCAATTGCATTCGGATTGCTCAATTTTTTAAGGGAAATAATCGAATGCTGTTGGGAAGAGGCAGACCTGAAAACGGCTGTGAACAAATGGAAAAGTTATAATCTTTGTCAATTTACTGCATTCAAATCGTCATTCACATTGGTAGCCAGTACAATTAAAAAAATCGGGAAATCAAGTACCTGACCGCAAGTCTCGATACGGAAATGAATATAACTCGGGCAGCAACTTACTTCTAATAAAAGCCTGAACAAGGCAGTACCTCCCAGGAGGTAGATAAAAAAGGTGGTTCGGAGATGGCAACTGCACAAGGACGGCAGGCAAGGGCTTTATCCAATGCGCGGCTGGCAAAGATGTATTCGGCCATCAGCGCATCCAACGATGCGATCTTGCGCGCCAAGACGCGCCAGGAACTGTTTCAGTGGGTTTGTGATGCGGCAGTCCACGGCAGCAAGTTTTCCAATGCCAGTATTCTCATGGTCGATCCAGGCACGCAATGGGTCACGGTTGCCGCGACAGCTGGCGTTTCCGCAGGCGTCGTTCGCGTCAATCGCATTTCGGTCGACGAGAACTTGCCTGAAGGGCGCGGCACCGTCGGCACGGCTTTCCGGACGCAAAAGCCTTGCATCACCAACGATTTTCTGCACGATGAACGACTCAAGCCGTGGTATGAGGTGGCGCGCCAGGCGGGCTGGAATTCCGCCGGCGTATTCCCTTTGATCGTGCGCGGCCAGAGCGCCGGAGTATTGGCATTCAATTCTTTCGAAGAAGGCGAATTCAGCGACGAGGTCATCGCGCTGTTGAGCCGCGTTGCGGAAAACGTGTCTTTTGCGCTTGAAAATTTCCTCCGCCAGGAAGAGCTGCGCGAGAGCGAAGCGCGGTTCCGCAGCCTGACGGAATTGTCGTCTGACTGGTATTGGGAAATCGACGACCAATACCGGTTTACCCGGATTGAGGGGCAAAGCGCCATCAACGGCGAAGAAGTGCCTGTCGAAAGTTTTATCGGCCTCACGCGCTGGGAATCCGGGCTCGAAGCTGAGGAGGGGTGGGATGCGCATCGCGCGACATTGATGGCGCACCGGTCATTTCGCGATACGGTCATGCTGCGCAAGCTACCCGATGGTAAAAAACGCTACATCGCCATCAGCGGGGAGCCCATGTACCAGGGCGAGCGGTTTCTCGGCTACCGTGGCATCGGCCGTGAAATCACGGTCCAGAAGGAAAGCGAAGAACGCATTCGTTACCTGGCCCATCACGACGGCCTGACGGGACTGCCCAACCGGCTCCAATTCAGTCATCTGCTGAATATGTCGATCCAGCTATGCCGGCGTTATCAGCGCGCGTTTGGCGTGATGTTCTTCGACCTCGACCGCTTCAAGATCATTAACGATACGCTAGGCCACGAAGCCGGCGACAAGCTGCTGAAGATGGTGGCCGAGCGTGTCAAAAATGAATTGCGTGCCAGTGATGTTGTTGCTCGCCTGGGTGGCGATGAATTCGTGGTCCTGGTGCAGGAAGTATCCGAGAAAGACCAAGTCGCCGCCGTCGCGCGCAAAATCCTTGCCGCCATAGGCGAGCCGATCGTCCTGTGCGGGCAGGAGTGCCGTGTCACGGCCAGCATCGGGATCGCCATGTTCCCGGACAGCGGGCACGACGAGCAGACATTGATGAAGAACGCCGACATGGCGATGTACCTGGCAAAGGAGCAGGGCAAGAACAATTACCAGTTCTATACCGAAGCCATCAAGTCGATGTCCATTGAGCGCCTGACGATGGAGGCAAGCCTGCGGCTGGGTGTCGAGCGCAAAGAATTTTTTCTGGAGTACCAGCCGAAGCTGGATTTGCAAAGCGGGACAATTAATGGCGTCGAAGCGCTCGTGCGCTGGCAACACCCCGAACTGGGCGTCATCATGCCCAACTACTTCATCGGCATAGCCGAGGAAACCGGCTTGATCCTGGCCATTGGCCGCTGGGTCATCCATGAAGCCTGCCGCCAGAATATGGCATGGAAGCAGCAAGGCCTGCCCGCTGTTTGCGTCGCGGTCAATTTGTCGGCACGGCAGTTCTTCGACAATGAATTGATTGCCGATGTGCGCCATGCGCTGGAGTCAACCGGCATGGAGCCGAACCTGCTGGAACTGGAGATCACGGAAAGCATGGCAATGCAAAACATCGACAATGCCATCCGCGTGCTCTCGTCGCTCAAAGCCATGGGCGTGCGCATAGCCCTGGATGACTTTGGCACGGGCTATTCGGCGCTGTCGCAAATCAAGCGCTTCCCGATCGATACATTGAAGGTGGACCGCTCGTTCATCCGCGCGCTGGAATCCAATGCGCAAGACCGTGCAATCACGGAAGCCATTATCGCGATGGGCCGCACGCTCAGCTTGACGGTTGTGGCGGAGGGCGTCGAAACGACCAATCAGGAAAATTTTTTACGGGATAGTCAGTGCAATGAATCGCAGGGTTTTCTGTTCAGCCGCCCGCTGAGTGCCGAAAAGGCCGGTGAACTGCTGCGCACTCATCGGCGGGCAGATTTGCAAGCTTGAAGGTGTACTCAGGGAAAGCGATAGTCCTTCGTCAGTACTTTTCTGGCAGCTTTGACCAGCAGAGATACTCCTTGGTCATCGGCGAAAGAGTGTCGTCACGAGTACCGGAAAATTGGCGGTATCTGACGCTATTGCTTGTAATGGCTTGAGATAACAAAACTCCGCAATCCCGAGAAAAATGCGGGTTCTGAGCTGATTCGAAATGACTTGAAATTTGAGTTTGGTGCCCGGGGTCGGAATCGAACCGACACTCCTTTCGGAACCGGATTTTGAGTCCGGCGCGTCTACCAATTTCACCACCCGGGCATAGTCGCAAGCGCGATCCGATGATCACGTTGACATTGACTGCCGTCATACTGACTAGGCAAGACCGCCATTATCCCCGATTTGTACTGTCATAGCAACTGGGTGCGGGCCATGCGTTGCATCGTCTACCGGCCGGCCAGGAAAGCATCGACTTCGGTACGATCGGGAATGCCGGCGCGGCCGCCTTGCCGCGTGCACTTGAGCGCCGCTACCGCGCTGGCAAAGCGCATCGCCTGCGCCACGTTCTGGCCTTCGCCGATCGCCAGTGCATACGCGCCATGAAAGACATCGCCGGCGCCGGTCGTGTCAACGACGTCGACGGCGAACGATGGCAAATGATGGAAGCCATGCTCGTCCAGCCACAGCGTGCCTCTGGCCCCGCGCGTCACCGCCGCGACACGGCAGCCCAGCTCGCGCACCCTCGCCAGCGCGGCATGCCGGGTGGCTTCATTTTGCAGGCAGTCCGGACCGGCGAACGAGCGCAGGCCGGGTTCCGAAAAGATCGCATGATCCGTCCATGGCAGCACCGCCGTGAATGCTTCTACGGTCGCGGTCTCGCCATCCAGCACGGTCGGGATGGCAGCCGCGCGAGCGGCGGCAAAGATGGCGGCGGCGCCTTCCACCCAGCGGATGTCCGCGTGAATGGCATTGGCCTGCCTGACCTGGTCCAGCGGCAGCCAGGCTGGATCGTCGGGTATGCCCATGCCGCGGTAATTGACGATCATGCGCTCGCCATCCTGCGAGACGATGACCGCGGAAATCGACGAACGGGCGCCGGCAAACAGGCGAAAGTTGGCAATATCGACGCCATACGCCACCATTTCGCGCTGCATCGTGGCGCCGGCGGCATCGTCGCCGGCACGGCCCCAGTAGGCGCATCCGGCGCCCAGCTTTGCGGCCGCGACTGCAGCATTGGCAGCCATGCCGCCACCGACTTCGAGGTAATCGCTGGCGCGATACTTGCCGCCGCCGGCAGGCAGGTCGGGCACCGGCCAGATCTTGTCCAGCGTGCTAATGCCCAGGCATATGACCCTAGTCACCATGTTTGCCATGTTTCATCCTCTCTGATTGCAACGCATGGTGCTTACCGCATTCTATTCTGCACGCTGCGCAGGTACCACAGCAAGAATACCGCGGCCAGCAGCACGCTGGCGGTATTGCCGACCCAAAAACCGGCGGCGCCTGCCGGTATTGCCGGTGCAAGGCCCGTCACGTCGAACCCGAACAGGTAACCGCTGCCCAGTCCGACGCCCCACAGCATCAGGGCATAAATCAGCGTCGGCACTAGCGTGACCCTGTAAGCGCGCAGGATATACGCGGCGCAGGCTTGCAGGGCATCGCAGAAATGATAAACGCCAATGAAGGCATACAAGGGCAGGGCGACGGCAATGATGGCCGGGTCCGGCGTATAAGCGCGCACGATCAGCGGCCGCCCGAACCAGACTGCCAGCCCGGCGGCAGCGGCAATGCCAGCCGCCAGCAGGATGCCGAGGTTGCCCATGCGCCGCGCCGCGCTGTTATCCCCGGCTCCCAGCGCATGCGCCACCAGGGTACTGGCGGCACTGCCGATCGACAGCGGCAACATGTACAGCACCGTGACGAAATTGGCAGTGATCTGGTGGCCGGCCACGGCGGTTTCTCCCAGGCGTGCGATGAAAAGCGCCATGAAAGTAAAGGCCGAGACTTCGATCAGGTAGCTCAGCCCCATGGGAATGCCGAGCCGCAGCAACGTGCGCTGCGCCGGCCAGTGTGGTCCGGTCCAGCCCTTGCCGAAAAGACGGAAGGGGCGATAGAACGGTGACCAGCGCAACATGGCCCAGCCTGCGACCAGCGACAGCCACATGGTCAATGCCGTGGCCAGCGCGCAGCCCGGCCCGCCCATCGCCGGCAAGCCCAGTCCGCCGAAAATCAGCACGGCATTCAGCGGCACTTTCAGGGCCAGTGCGGCCACCTGGATCAGCATGACCGCGCGCGGCCTGGCAATGGCGGTAGAGAGCGAGCCGAAGATGCGAAAGCCGAGCGAGGCCGGCAGCGCCAGTGCTTCCAGCTGAAGATACGTGGTCGCCTTGGCATGCAGTTCGGGCGGAGCCTGGGCAAGCGCCAGCAGCGGCGCCGGGAAAAGCAGGATCAGGCAGCCGATTGCAGTGAGAAACAAGGCCAGCCACACGCCCTGGCGCACTTCGGCGCCGATCGCCTCGAATCGGCCGGCTCCATACAATTGGCCGGCGATCGGCGCCAGGGCATACAGCACGCCGTTGGCGCCAACGAAAATACTGACATAAATGGAAACCGCGATCGACAGCGCCGCCAGATCGGTGGAGGAGTAGCGCGACGTCATCGCGGTATCGATGACGCCGTTGGCGATCACCGCCAGCTGCCCGATCAGGATCGGCCAGGCCAGCGCGGCAATTTGCCTCACCGGATGTTGTGGCGCGGTTTCGTTCATCGCTTGTCGGAGCCGGTTACCGGAAGGGATTATCGAAGCAAATTAACAAGGCAAATTAACGGAGCAAATTACAGGACGAGTTAGGCGCGCGAATCAGCGGACACGACGATACAGGCGGAAACGCTCGTTACGGTCGGAGGCACGGTGACCTTCCCACACCAGCCGCCAGTCGTCGCCGTAGCGGCGCAATTCGGTCTCGGCCTTGACGCGGCTGCTGCCAGGAACCAGGAGGTAGTCGCAGCGCATGCCATCGATGCGCTCGAAAGGAACCTCGCTGAAATAGGCAAACGTGGCGCGCTGCGCCGGCGTGATGGTGCTGCCCACGCAATTCTGCGGCGGCACTTGCTCTCCCATTTCCCGGGCGACCGGAGCGTAGCTGCGCATGTAATTCCCCCATGGCAGCCACAACGTCATCAAGAGCAGCCAGCACAGGATTACCCCGCCCGAAGACAGCACCACAGCACGCCACAATACCGAAGGCCGGCGCGAGATGCGCCAGTGCACCAGTGCGATCCATGCCACTGAAGCCGCACCCGCGATAAGCACGGTAAACAAATCGAATTCCGGTTTGAAGCCCGGCGCCAGCTTGAAGGCATTCCGTGCCAGCCATGCCGGCCAGCCAGTCTGCTTGGCAATCCAGCCCAGCCAGATGAAAGCCGCGGAAGTGGTCAGAATCATGACCGAAAACCAGTCGACCGCATTGATCGCGCCGCGCTTCATGGTCGGCAGCCCGAACGCGGCCAGCATGGCCAGCGGCGGCAATAATGGCAGCAGGGCAGCTTCGTCCGAGCCGGGATACATCAGCGCCAGAATGATGAGCACGATGCAGTACGCCAGCGGCAAGGCGATGTGCAGCGGCAAGGCCTGTCTGCGCCAGGCATACACCGCCCACGCGGCGAAGGGCCAGGCTGGCCAGCAAAACCAGATGCCGTTGGAAAGCAGGTATTTCAGCGCATTCCAGCGCGGCAGGCCCAAGTGATCCAGATTCCATGCCATCCATCCCGCCACCGGCGACTGTGCGGCCGGCAGCAATTCCTGCGCGGCGAATGGCCAGGCTACACCCAGCACCAGGGCGACCGGCAGGCTGACGCCGATAAGGCGCAGCGGCAGCGCTTTACCGCGGGCCAGGCCGAGCGCCAGCAGCCCGAGCAGCAATCCTGCCGGCACCAGCCAGCCGCGCGTCAGCACCAGCAGGCCAAGCACGGCTCCCAGCAGCAAAGCCGATTTGCCGGATGGTTTGTCGAAATAGCGCACGGCCCCATACAGCGCCATGCCTACCATCGATACATGCAGGGCATTGGCGCTGGTCGAATGGCTGTGCACCAGCAAGCCGAGGGAGCCAAGATAAATCAGCAGCGCGCCATCGGCCAGGGTGCGGCCGTAATCCTTCGGTTGCGGCTGGCCGCCGAAAGCCAGGCGCAAGGGCTGCGCTTCGGGACGGCGCCCCAGCACATAGGTGCTGTACCAGACGGCGAATGAGCCGAGCAGGAAAAAGAATACGGTCGCCAGTCGCGCCGCCATGGCATCGCCCAGCAGCCAGCCGAACAGCTTGATGCATATGGCGCCGATCCAGTAAGCCAGCGGGCCTTCTTGCGGCATCGCCAGGCCGGAGATATTCGGCGCCAGCCAATCCTGCCAGGTGCCATGGGCCATGGTCCACATGATGCCGAAGCCGGCAGCATCCTCCTGCTTCCAGGGATCGCGGCCGATCAGGCCGGAAAGGATGTACAGCAGGCACAGGAGAATCAAGCCCCAGCGCGGCAGCGGATTGGTTGCGGAAGCGGGAAGGCGGACTGGCTTCATGTGGCGTGGTTGATTTGCTTTTTGTTATGCGGTGCAGACAGCCGTATTGTGCCGCAAACTGCCCATCCTCTGGCATGGCGGCACAAAAAAAGAAAGGCAGCCGCAGCTGCCTTTTTCGGAGGAGAGACTAAATCAGCCTGCTGCCTGGGAGGTCTTGGAACCGACCGAACCGAACTTCTTGCGGAACTTGTCGACGCGACCGGCGGTATCGACGATCTTGTGCTTGCCGGTGAAGAAAGGATGCGATTCAGCCGAGACTTCGATTTTCACCAGCGGATAATCCTTGCCCTCGAAATTGATGGTGTCGCGGGTCTGGATGGTCGAGCGGGTGATGAATTTGAAATCGCAGGAGAGGTCGTGGAAGACGACTTCGCGGTAATCCGGATGGATGCCTTGTTTCATGGGTTTTTCCTCAGTATGTTTGGTAGCCAATCGGCACTTCGTCGGTCGCGCTGCTTCTTGACCCGATTGCCAGTCACTTGCCAGTTGGTAAAGCCGGCCATTATACAACAAAATCGGTGGGGCACGCCAAGTGGGGGACGCCTAGTTGGGCACGCCAAGTCGGGGGCACCGAGCTAGGCGCGCCGAATGGCGCCCTTGGAATGAAACACGCCAGGTGGCGGAGGCCAGCTGGCGTGTCTGATATATCGACGATACCGGATCAGCTACCGCCGCGGCGCATCATCTCGAAGAATTCGGCATTGTTTTTCGTTGCCTTCATCTTGTCGAGGATGAATTCCATCGCCTCGATTTCATCCATGCCGTGCAGGAGCTTTCTCAGGATCCAGATCTTTTGCAACTGGTCCGGCTTGATCAGCAATTCCTCGCGGCGGGTGCCCGACTTGTTCAGGTTGATCGACGGGTAGACGCGCTTCTCGGCCAGGCGGCGCTCCAGGTGCACTTCCATGTTGCCGGTGCCCTTGAATTCTTCGTAAATCACGTCATCCATGCGGCTGCCGGTTTCGATCAGCGCGGTCGCGATGATGGTCAGCGAACCGCCTTCCTCGACGTTACGCGCGGCGCCAAAGAAACGCTTCGGACGCTGCAGGGCGTTGGCATCGACACCGCCGGTCAGCACCTTGCCGGAAGCCGGGATCACGGTGTTGTAGGCGCGGGCCAGGCGGGTGATCGAGTCGAGCAGGATCACCACGTCCTTCTTCATTTCCACCAGGCGCTTGGCCTTTTCCAGCACCATCTCGGCGACCTGCACGTGGCGCGTGGCCGGTTCGTCGAAGGTCGATGCGACCACTTCGCCGCGCACCGAGCGCTGCATTTCCGTCACTTCTTCCGGGCGCTCGTCGATCAGCAGCACGATCAGCGTGGTGTCCGGGTGATTGGTCGTGATGGCATGCGCGATATGCTGCAGCATCACGGTCTTGCCGGACTTTGGCGACGCCACCAGCAGGCCGCGCTGGCCGCGGCCGATCGGCGCGATCATGTCGATGATGCGGCCGGTGGTGTTTTCCTCGCCGCGCATGTCGCGTTCGAGATTCATCACGCGGTTCGGATGCAGCGGCGTCAGGTTTTCAAACAGAATCTTGTGTTTCGAGGCTTCCGGCGATTCGCCGTTGACCTTGTCCACTTTCACCAGCGCGAAGTAGCGTTCGCCATCCTTCGGGGTGCGGACTTCGCCTTCGATCGAGTCGCCGGTGTGCAGGTTGAAGCGGCGGATCTGCGACGGCGAGATATAGATGTCGTCCGTGGAAGCCATGTAGCTGGCGTCGGGCGAGCGCAGGAAGCCGAAGCCATCGGGCAGCACTTCAAGTACGCCGTCACCGAAGATCTGTTCGCCTGTCTTGGCGCGTTTCTTCAGGATGGCGAACATCAGTTCCTGTTTGCGCAAGCGCGCAGCGTTGTCGATTTCCAGGCCGATGGCCATTTCCAGGAGGGCGGAAACGTGTAACGCCTTGAGTTCAGATAAATGCATAGTGTGTATCCCGGGATGGGAAAATGATAGGTGGGGGAGGGAACAGCGTGGTGTGAAAAAGTTTAGAACAGAGTTGTCAATTCTGAGCTGTTGATTCGGCGGCGATACGGGCGCATCGCCGCCGCACGAGCAACAGGATATCAGATATTGCTGTCGATGAAGGCAGTCAGCTGGCCTTTGGCCATGGCGCCGACTTTCTGCGCGGCTGGCGCACCATTCTTGAACAGGATCAGGGTCGGGATGCCGCGGATGCCAAACTTGGCCGGCACGCCCTGGTTGGCGTCGACATCCATCTTGGCGACCTGGATCTTGCCATCGTATTCCTTGGCGACTTCTTCCAGGATCGGCGCGATCATCTTGCACGGACCGCACCATTCGGCCCAAAAATCAACCAGTACTGGCTTGTCGGATTTCAGAACGTCTGCTTCAAAAGAGGCATCGGAGATGTATTTGATATTGTCACTCATGGTTTCCTCGGTATGAGGGAAAAAAGAATTATTTTTTGTCAGGCACCCGGCTTTCGCCAAGGGAGTCTGCAACGCAAGCCGGATTACAATGACGAGGAAAACATCTTGCAAGAATTCAAGCTGCTTGGCTCATCCTGCAAGAGGTAATGCGGCGGGGATCGGATAAATCATAACCTATTTTCATGAAAAGTGTGTGCCCGAGCGGATTTTTTGCATTGATCCTCATAAAATGCCGGTGCGGAGGCAAAAACTTCACGGATGCGCTGCATGGCGTCGGCCCGAAACAGCCAGCCTGCATGCGCGCCGGCAGTCGTCCCTGACCGTGAGAATGAATGCGCAGATCGCAGATATTCTGCGACGCCGGATCGGGCCAGCGAATCCAGGCAACGAATCTGGGCAACGCATCTGGATAATAACAAGCAGCCAGATCAAACAAGCGGTGCATTCATCGCGCGGGCATGTCGTGAATTGCGCCGCTCGTTAAGATAAGAGCAATAGTTCCGGTAAAATCGCGCGAGGCAACGTAAATAATTTTCAGGCGCGCATTCCGCAGGCAATCCGGCTGTAACGTCCGCGGAGCGCGAATCACGATATGGCCTTTCGCAGCAAATCTTTGACGGTGCGATTCCGGCTGGCGCTCATTGTTTTGATAGCCACCGTGCCGGCTGTCGCGCTATTCCTTTTCGCAAGCTGGCATCAATACAAGCAGTCCTATGCGGAAGCCGGGCGCAACCTGCTGGAAATGGCGCAACTGGCTGCCAATAACGAACGCAATGTCGTGCAGGGCGTGAATGAATTGCTGACTGCCATAGGTGAAGCGCCTTTTGTTCGCAGCCGCGATGCGGCGGCCTGCAACAGATATCTTGTGAGAATCAACCATCGCTATCAGCATTACCATCTGTTTTCCGTCCTGGATGCCCAGGGCAATGTGATTTGCACTGGCAGCAGGCAAACCAGTCCGATCAGCATAAGAGACCGCCCGTATTTCGATGAAGTCATGCGGGAAAAAAAATTCATCGTAGCCGGCTACCTCATCAATGCCATCAACAGCATGCCGGCAGTGGCATTCGTCTTGCCCGTTTTCGACTCCACCAACGAAGAAGAAAACGGCAACATGATCGGCATGGTGGTCACTTCGCTGAAGCTGGAAGCGTTTGCCACCTTGACGCGCGGATTGGGTGTGCCTCCCGGCGCCAGGATTTCGATCCTGGATCATCAGGGTATCGTGCTGGCAACCGAACCGGGAAGGCAGGCCGAGATCGGCAAGCCGCTCAAGTCCGCCGAATTGCGCGCCGGTCTGCAAGCCAGTAACGCGCAGGTGATGGAAGCGACGGGGAGCGATGGCATTGAAAGGCTGTATGCGATTGCGCCAGCCATTTACGAGGGGCGCGCCGTATTTTACGCCGTCATCGGCCTGGACAAGGCCAGCCTGGCGGCGCCCGCGGTCAAATCGCTCACCTTCAATCTGATCGCCTTGCTGTTGCTTGTGCTGCTGACGCTGATCGGCACATGGATAGCCAGCGAGCGCCTGCTGGTGCGCCCGGTGAGCCAGCTGATCGATTCGGCCAAGCGGGTGGAAGCGGGTGATCTGGAGGCGCGCACCAACCTGTCGTACCGTGCGGGCGAGCTCGGCGAGCTGGCGCATCATTTCGATAACATGACCGCCGCACTGGCGCGCCGCGACAGGGAAACGCGGGCCAGTGGCCAGTACATCGAATTCCTTGCGCACCACGATGAATTGACGCGCCTGCCCAACCGGCGCTTCCTGCATATGCGCCTGGCGCAATTTCTGGAAGAGATTAGAAAGTCAGGCCGGTTGCTGGCAGTGATCTTCATCGACCTCGACCGCTTCCGCATCATTAACGATTCGCTAGGACATGCCGCCGGCGATCTGCTGCTGGCAGACGTGGCGCACCGCCTGAAGGAATGCGTCGAAGCGAAAGACATGGTGGCGCACCTGGGCAGCGACGAGTTCGTCTGCGTATTGACCCATCTCGCTTCATCCAAGCAGGCGGGCGTCATCGCGTCCAATATCCGTGACCGCCTGTGCCAGGGGTACCTGATCGCCAACGAGCGCATTACGCTGGGCGCCAGCCTGGGAGTGTGCATCTGTCCGACCGACTGCCAAGATGCGCCGACGGCGGTGCGTTATGCGGAGGTGGCCATGCGCAGCGCCAAGGATACCGGCAGTGGCGTGCAATTCTTTTCCCGCGAGATCAATGCCGGCGCGATCAGCCGCCTGACGCTGGAGACGGAATTGCGCCGGGCGATGCAGCAGGGCGAGTTCACCCTGTATTACCAGCCGCAGATCGACTTGGCCACCAACCGCGTGGTCGGCGCCGAAACGCTGATCCGCTGGCGGCACCCTGAAAAGGGCTTGCTGTCGCCGGTCAGCTTTATCGCCTTGGCCGAGGAAACCCGGCTGATCCTGGAAATCGGCGCCTGGACGCTGGACTCGGCCTGCATGCAAAGCCGGGCCTGGCAGGATGCCGGTTTGCCGCCGATTCAGATGGCTGTCAATGTCTCGGCCCACCAGTTCCGGCAGACCGGCTTTGCCGCGCTGGTGGCCGAGGCCTTGCAGCGCAGCGGTTTGCCCGCCAGTATGCTGGAACTGGAGGTCACTGAAAGCGTCCTGCTCAATGATGTCAACAAGACGCTGGCACTGTTGCGGGATATGGGTGTCAGTCTTTCCATTGATGATTTCGGTACGGGGTATTCCAGCCTGAGCTATCTGAAAGATTTACCCGTCGACAAAATCAAGATCGACCAATCCTTTATCCGCAACATCATGGAAATCCCGGATAACCAGGCGATTACGCGTGCCATCATTGGCCTGGCCAGAACCCTGGATTTGAAAGTGCTGGCAGAAGGCGTGGATAGCGCTCAGGCATGCGATTTTTTGCGTGAACTGGGGTGCGACCAGATCCAGGGCTTTTATTTCGGCAAACCCATGCCGCCGGAGGAGTTTGCCTTGTTGCTGAAAAAAGGCCCCCAAGTCCTTGAATCTATTGACGGCAATTCCCTTGCCCAACTATAGTGATGAGATGATTTCCGACTTTCAACAACTTTCCGCAAAAGTCAGCGAGCTGGCTGCACTGGCACAATCTTTACGCCAGGAAAATGCCGAGTTGCGCCGCAATGCGGCTACGCTCGCGGCAGAAAATGCCGAGCTGACGCGCCGTATGGATGAGGCGCACCAGCGCGTGGCCGCCCTGCTGGCAAGCATCCCGGCTGCAGCATATGTTACAGCGGCGCACGATGAGGAGTCCGCATGACCCAGCTCGACGTCACCATCATGGGCCAGCCTTACAAGCTGGCGTGCAAGGAAGGCGAAGAAGAAGCATTGCTCCAGGCTGTGACTTACCTGGATGAAAAAATGTGTGCGATTCGTGACGCCGGCAAAATCAAGGGCAATGACCGTATCGCCGTCATGGCCGCATTGGGAATCGCTGCCGAATTTCTCTCCACGCGCACGGCGGATGGACCATTCGCGGGGTTGAGTCTGGCGGAAGTCAGACAGCAGCTGACAGCCATGCATACCGTAATCGACCATGCTCTCGCACCCCAGGAAAATCTTTTTTAAGCGCGCGCAAAAACGTTTGACAAGCAGCTCAATTCAGGTAGACTTAAGTCTCCTGCCGTGTTCGCGATTGTCATATATTCCTTGAACCATTTATGAGCATAGGTCGCGGAAAATTGTTCGATGGGCGTGAGCGTCGCTAGTCCGATGAACCCGAAATTGAACTGACTGTGACCACCTTGAACCATAAGGTTCGGGATGCCGGCAAAGCGGCACAGGCGGGTCTTTCTTCCAGAGCGGTTGCATGTAAAAATGCAGCCGCTTTTTTATTGCCCGGCCTTTTTTGTCCGGCTTATTGCTTCCTGTTTTTTGCTTTCTAATTCGCTTTCCATTTCTATTCCTCGGTGCGATCCCAATGCAATACTGGCTGATGAAATCCGAACCCGACGAAGTGAGCATCGACGATGCGCTTGCCGCTCCCGGAAAGGCGGTTCCCTGGACTGGCGTGCGCAACTACCAGGCGCGCAATTTCATGCGCGACGCCATGCGCGTCGGCGATGGCGTGCTGTTCTATCATTCGAGCTGCGCGGAGCCCGGCATTGCGGGCCTGGCGGAAGTCGCCAGCACGCCGTATCCCGATCCCACCCAGTTCGACCCGGCGAGCAAATACCATGATCCCAAAGCCACGCCGGAACAGCCGCGCTGGATGCTGGTGGATGTGCGCGCCGTGAAGAAGATCCCTCTGATCCCCTTGTCTGCTTTGCGCGCGCAGGAGGAGCTGGCCGACATGCTGCTCCTACAGCGCGGCAGCCGGCTGTCCATCACGCCGGTCACGCCGGGGCAATGGCGCTTCATTACTGAACGCCTGGTGAAATAATCCTGAAGTCCGGAGCAGGCGGCCTGTGCTTCAGTGGCCGCCCGGCTGTCAGTCCTTAGCCGTCCTTGAATTGCTCGCGCAAGACGTTCTTCTGGACTTTGCCCATGGCATTACGCGGCAGTTCATCGACAAAATGCACATGCTTGGGCACCTTGAAGTTGGCGATTTTCGACTTCAGGTAAGCAATCACATCTTTTTCCTGCAAGGTGGCGCCGGGTTGCAGCACGACCACTGCCGTGACGGCTTCGCCGAAATCCGGATGCGGCACGCCGACCACTGCCGATTCGTTGACGCCGACAATTTCATCGATGAAGGTTTCGATTTCCTTGGGATAGACGTTGTAGCCGCCGGAAATGATCAAGTCCTTGCTGCGGCCGACGATGGAAAGATATCCCTTGGCGTCGAACTTGCCGACGTCGCCAGTCTTGAAAAAGCCATCCCTGGTGAATTCTTCGGCAGTCTTTTCCGGCATGCGCCAGTAGCCGTGGAAAACGTTCGGTCCCTTGACCTGGATATCGCCAATTTCATTGACGGTGCAGGGCGCGAATTCGTCTGACGGCGTGTTCCTGACCACGCGGATATTCACGCCGGGCAGCGGCAGGCCGACCGTGCCGCCGACGCGCTCGCCGTCATAGGGATTGGATGCCTGCATGGTGGTTTCGCTCATGCCGTAGCGTTCCAGAATGGTGTGGCCGGTGCGTCGTTCAAATTCACGAAAGGTTTCCGTCAGCAGCGGCGCCGAGCCGGAAATGAAGAGGCGCATGTTGGCGCATGTGTCACGGTTAAAGCCAGACTCGGCAAGCAGGCGCACATAATAGGTCGGCACGCCCATGAAGACGGTGGAGCGCTTCAGGTGATGCATGACTTCGGCGGCATCGAACTTGGGCAGGAAAATCATCTTGCTGCCGTTGAGCAGCGCACCGTGCGACGCGACAAACAGGCCATGCACATGGAACAGCGGCAGCGCATGCAGCAGCACGTCGCCTTCTTGCCAGCGCCAGTAATCGTGCAGCACCAGGGCGTTGGAAGAGAGGTTGTCATGGCTGAGCATGGCGCCCTTGCTGCGCCCGGTAGTGCCGGATGTGTACAGGATGGCCGCCATGTCGTCGGGTTCCTTGCGCACGGTCTCGAAAATATCGGGGAAGTGATTGGCGCGTTCGAGCAGGCTGCCCTGGCGCGCTTCGCCCAGGGTGAAGACATGCTTGGTGCCGGCCTGGAAGGCGATCTTCGAGACCCAGCCGAAATTGCCCGGCGCGCAGACGACCACGGAAGGCTCGGCATCGTCGATGAAGTATTCGATCTCGGCGGCGCGGTAGGCGGTATTCAGGGGCAAGTAGACATAGCCGGCCTGCAGCGTAGCGAGGTACAGGATCAGCGCTTCCGGCGACTTTTCCACCTGCACGGCGATGCGGGCATCCTTCGGCAAGTCGAGGCTGGTCAGCAGGTTGGCCATCTTGGCCGTGGCCCGCTCGATATCGCGCCAGGTGTAGTACAAGCCGTCGTGGGTTTCGATGGCGCAGGCCGATTTATCCTGCGGGAAGCGTGATTCGAACAGGGCGTAAAGGTTGGCGTTCTTCATGGCTGGAGGTGGCATTCTGCGATTGTTTACACTGATTTGCGTTTCGGTGCTGGCGGCTGGGGTTGCGGCTGCGATTGCGGCTGATTGCTTGTCTCGCCGGCGGCTGGCTCCGGTTTTGGCGCGGCCTGATACAGCGGCATGACCTTGGGCAGCAGCGCGCTGATGTCGTCGATGCGGGTCTCGTGCGCCGGGTGGGTCGAAAGGAATTGCGGCGGGCTCTTGTCGCCGGATTCCGCCGCCATTTTCTTCCACAGACCGATGGCTGACGAGGGATTGTAGCCCGCGCGCGCCGCCAGTTCCAGGCCGACGGCATCGGCTTCGCTCTCGTTCTGGCGCGAATTCGGCAGCGTGTACAGATAGCGGGCAAACTGGTTGGCCAGCGCGATCTGCTGCTGACTGTTGTTGGTGGTCGCCAGCGCTACGCCGGTGATGATGTTTTGCGCATAGGCTTGCGAGATGCGTTCGCGTCCATGCTCGCGCAGGGCGTGGGCGATTTCGTGACCCATGACCATGGCGATTTCATCGTCGGTCAGGGCGAGCTTGTGGATGATGCCGGTATAGAAAGTGATCTTGCCGCCCGGCGCGCAGGTGGCATTGATCACCGGCGCATCGATCAGTGTGAGCTGCCAATGCCAGGCGCGGGTATCCTCGCGGAAGATGCCGACCTGCTGGCGCAGGCGCATGGCGATGCGGTCCAGGCGCTCGTACTCGGCGCCGGAGGTGACCAGTTTGCCATCTTCCCTGGCTTTCTGGTTTTGCTGCGCATAGCTGACCAGCGCCATCTTTTCCACCGTTGCCGCCGGCACCATCAGAAACTGCTGTCGCGTGATGCCGACCACGCCGGGCTTGGTGGTGGAGGTGCAGGCGAGCAGCAGGACGGTCAGTGCAACTGCGCTTGCCTGCTTCAGGCAGGCTGTTATTCTCATGGACTCCCTCTTTGACGCTATTTTCCCGAAAAAGCGGGCCTGGTTTTTTGCAGAAAAGCCTGCACCCCCTGCTGGTAATCCTGCGAGGCAAGGCAGGCGAAGGATTCGGCATATTCCTGTTCGCTCAATGCTGCCGGCTGCGCAGTCAGGCGGCGCACCAGCTTCTTGTTTTCGCGCGCGGCCAGCGGCGCGCCCTGGGCAATTCGCTGCGCGGTTTTTTGCGCTTCCAGCGGCACGTCATCGGCTATGCGGTGCAACAGCCCTTTGTCGCGCGCTTCGGCGGCTGAGAATGCGCGGCCCTCCAGCAGGATTTCCAGCGCGGCCGCCTTGCCCACCAGCTGGAGCAGATGCCGCAGCTCGTCCGGCGCCAGCGCAAAGCCGAGGCGGTTGATCGGGATGCCGAAGCGCGCATCGGGTGCGGCGATACGCAGATCGCAGGCGCAGGCGACTTCCAGTCCGCCGCCGATGCAGACGCCTTCGATGGCGGCAATCGTCGGATGCAGGCATGTAGCGACTGCCTCCAGCGCACGCGCGATGATCCCGCGATGGTAGTGCATCCCCTGGGCCAGGTCGCTGCGCACTTGCGGAAATTCCTCGATATCAGCGCCGGCAGCGAAATTGCCCTGGTCACCGCGCACGATGACGCAGCGCAGATCCTCATTCTGCGACAGCATCGTAAAGACATCGGCGAGTTCATTCCACATCGCGACAGTGAGGGCATTGAGCTTGCCCGGATTGGACAATGTCACCGTGGCGATCTCGCCGCTTCTTTCAAATCGAACCTGTGGCATGGCAGCAGCTCCGGCAGGTCAGGAACGCATCGATGCCACGCTGCCGGTCGAGCCGGGCTCGCCTGGCTGTCCCGGCGTGCCCGAACTGTCCGACTTGTTCGGCCGGCGGTAGGCAATGGTGAGCAGGACGATGCCAAGCGCAATCATCGGCAGCGACAGCATCTGGCCTGCCGAAATGGTGATGCCGGCAAAACTGACTTCGTAGTCGGGCGTGCGGAAGTATTCGGTGAAAAAGCGCGCGCAGCCGTACAGCAGCGAAAACATGCCGGACACCGCCATCAGCGGCCGCGGCTTGCGGGCGTACAGCCACAATATAATGAACAGCAGCACGCCATCGATGGCCGCCTGGTACAGCGGAGAAGGGTGGCGTGGCAGGTTGTCGACATTGGGCCAGATCATCGCCCACGGCAGCGAAGCGTCAGCGATGCGCCCGGGCAGTTCGGCATTGATGAAGTTGCCGATGCGGCCGAAGGCATAACCCAGCGGCACCAATGGTGCAATGAAGTCCATGACTTCCATCAGCGGACGGCGCGCCTTGCGGCTCCAGAACCACATGGCGATGAGCACGCCGATAAAGCCGCCATGGAAGGACATGCCGCCTTTCCAGACCGCGATAATTTCCAGCGGATGTGAAAAGTAATAGGCGGGATGGTAGAACAGGACTTCGCCCAGACGGCCGCCCAAAACGACGCCCAGCACGCCATAGAACAGCATGTCGTCAAGGTCTTCGTTTTTCCAGCCAGCCGCGGCCACGTGCGGCTGGCGGATGCGCATGCGCCCCATGACGATGAACTGGATGAAGGCCGCCAGATACATCAGGCCATACCAGCGGATGGCTAGCGGACCGATCGACAGGGCGATCGGGTCGGGCATGGGATGAATCAGCATGGTCTGGGCTTTCGTAAAGGAGTATTTCAGATTTGCCACGGATTGTGGCACAACTGCGACCCCCGTTCCACCCTTGGGCGCAAGAGGCTGCCGATCTCTGCCGGCGCGGCGAAGCAAATGCAGGCAAGGAAGCGAGCAGGGTGCAAAACAAAAAGGCTGGAAATTCCAGCCTGTCATTGTCTAGCAAGGATCTCAGCGCCAGGGCGGCGCAGCGGTTCAGCGCTTTTTGGTTTCAAAAGCCTTTTTGACGCGTTCATGCCGCTGTTTTGACAACTGCTCATGCGCCTTGCGTTTGTCCAGGCCGAATATGCGCTCGAAAAATTCAAACCAGAGGAATGCCACGCCGAACAAGCCGACGATCCACCACCAGGACAGGTTTTCGACGAACCCGACCTCAAAATACTTCAGCGCCGCCAGTACAACGATAAGAACAATGATGGGCATGATTTTCTCCTTGTAAAAAAGAATAAAGCGGAAGTTGCGATAGGTCAATAAAACGGTCAACCCAATCCGCTCTGGTGCGTTATTTCTGCAAAGAATGTATAGTTGTCGTTGATTCGGATTACAATGTTGTCCGTCGCTCAAATGGAGAAAGTCATGAAACGTATCTTGTTGCTGGGTTGTGCCGTGCTGGCGCTTGCTTCCAACGCCGCTCTGGCTAATGCCGACCTGGCGAAGGCAAAGAATTGCCTGGCTTGCCATTCCGTTGCCAACAAGGTGATCGGCCCGGCCTTCAAGGATGTGGCTGCCAAGTATTCCGGCCAGAAAGATGCCGAAGCCAAGCTCGTGACCAAGGTTATCAAGGGCGGCAGCGGCGTATGGGGTACGGCGGTGATGCCGGCTAACCCGCAGGTCAGCGAAGCGGAAGCGCACACGCTGGTCAAATGGGTCCTGGCGCAGTAATCAGCGTATCCTCCAAATGAAAAAAGCGCTCCGGATCGAGCGCTTTTTTCTTGGGCAGCCCGGAAAAATCCGGGCGGTTCTGCCTATTTGATCACGGTGATCTTTTCCTTCTTGCCGCCTTTATAGGTGTAGAGCGTGAGCGCGCCGTCCTTCAGGTCACCCTTGGCATCGAATTCGATCTTGCCGCTGACGCCGTCATGCTTGATCTTCGCCAGCACCGACAGATACTTGGCAGGTTCGGCCGAGCCGGCCTGCTGCATTGCTGCCGCCATGGTCATGGTGGCGTCATACACGTAGGGCGCGTACAGCTGCACGTTCTGGTTGAACTTCTTCTTGTAGCGCTCGACGAAGGCATTCATCACCTTTTCCTGTTCGCCTGTCACGCCGCCTGCTTCCGCGCAGACGACCTGGCCATCGCTCAAGCCATCGCCCGCCAGGCGGGGCAGTTCCGCCGTGCACATGCCGTCGCCGCCCATCATCTTCGCCGTGATGCCAAGCTGCTTCATTTGCCGCAGCATTGGTGCCGCGACGTTATCCATGCCGCCGAAGAAAATCACGTCGGGCTTCTTGGCCTTGATGGCGGTGAGAATGGCAAGGAAGTCGGTCGCCTTGTCCGTGGTGTACTGCTGCGAAGCGATCTTGCCGCCCGCAGCCTTGACGGCTTTGGCGAATTCGCTGGCGACGCCTTCACCGTACGCGGTGCGGTCATCGATCACGGCGATGCTCTGGGCCTTCAACGTGTTGACTGCATAGCGGCCAAGCGCGCCGCCCAGCTGGGCATCGTTGGCAACCACGCGGAAGGTCGTCTTGAAACCTTGCTGGGTGTATTTCGGATTGGTGGCGGACGGCGAGACTTGCGGGATGCCGGCTTCGGCGTAGATCTTCGAGGCCGGGATGGTGGTGCCTGAATTCAGGTGGCCGATGACGCCGTTGACCTTGGCGTCGACCAGCTTCTGCGCTACGGCGGTGCCCTGTTTCGGATCGGCAGCGTCGTCTTCAGCCAGCAGCTGGAATTTCACCTTCTTGCCGCCGATCGTGATGCCCTTGGCATTCAAATCTTCGATTGCCATGATGGCGCCGTTGGCATTGTCGCGGCCGAAGTGTGCCTGGCCGCCTGTCATCGGCGCGACATGGCCGATCTTGATCACGGCTTCCTGAGCGAAGGCCGTTCCGGCAAAAGCCAGCGCGATGGCTGCCGACAGCGTGGTCAATCCTGATTTGCAATGCATCGATGATCTCCTGGGCATGATGAGGAAGCGGGATTGTCAATTGCAACACGCAAGAAGGTACAGCATTCAGCCGGCTTCGCAAAGATGTTTTGTGGCGTTTTTACTATCTTTGCGACACCGTGCCTGCTGCGGCTGCTCAGGATGCCGTCGGCGACGTTCGGGCCACCGGCGCAGCAGGCCGCCGGTGCGGCATGCCGGTGAAGGCAAAGTCTACGTCCGGCATGCGCCCGGAAACGATTTCTGCGATCGCCCGGCCCGAGCCGCAGCCCATGGTCCAGCCCAGCGTGCCATGCCCGGTGTTGAGATACAGGTTGGCGTAGCGGGTCTTGCCGATGTAGGGCACGTTGGATGGCGTCAGTGGCCGCAGGCCGGTCCAGTAGACCGGGCTGTCATAGTCGCAGGCAGTGGGGAACAGCTCGCGCGTGCGCCGCGTGATGGATTCGCATCGCGTGGTATTGAGTTCGCGGGTGTAGCCGTTGAGTTCGCAGGTGCCGGCAACGCGCAGGCGGTTGCCGAGGCGCGAGATGACCAGCTTGTGGCCATCGTCGGTGAGCGAGACGGTCGGCGCCGCGGTCGGGTCTGTCACCTGGTAGGTGGCCGAGTAACCTTTGCCCGGATAGATCAGCAGGTCGACGCCGAGCGGCTTGAGCAGCGAGACTGAAAAGCTGCCCATGGCGACGACGAATGCATCGGCACGCAACACGCGGTGGCGGCCATGTCCGTCAATGATTTCCACGCCTGTCACGCGGGCGGCGGCGCCGGCGCCCTCGGTCAGCAGGCGCGTAATGGTGGTATTGAACTGGAAGTCGACGCCGGCCGAAGCCGCCTTTGCCGCCAGCCCGGTGGTGAACTTGTAGACATCGCCGGATTCGTCGGTGGCGGTGAAGTCTCCGCCGACGATCTTGCCGCGTATGCCGGCCAGCGCCGGCTCGATCTTGATCACGGTGGCGGCATCGACCGTCTCGCGCGGGCAGCCGAGTTCGCGCATGAGCCTGGCGGCCGGCTGGGCTTCCTCGAATTCCCTCTGGTCGGTATAGAAATGCAGGATACCCCTGGTCAGGAAATCGTAGTCGATGCCGGTTTCGGCGCGCACTGCCTGCAGGGTCTGGCGGCTGTATTCGGCGATGGCGACGATCTGGCGGATGTTTTCATGTGTGCGGGCCGGCGTGCATTCGCGCAGGAATTGCAGGCCCCAGCGCCATTGCAGCAATTCAGGGCGGAAGCGGTAGAGCAGAGGGGCATCTTCATGCCCGAGCCACCTGAGCACCTTTTTGGGCGCCGCGGGGTTGGCCCAGGGTTCGGCGTGCGACACGGAAATCTGGCAACCGTTGGCGAAACTGGTTTCCTGTGCGGCGCCGGGCTGGCGTTCCAGCACCGTGACTTCGTGGCCGGCTTTTTGCAGGAACCAGGCCGACGCGGTACCGATGATACCGGAGCCGAGGACGATGACTTTCATGGCAATCTCCGTCTAGCGATGCTGAGATTGGTGAAAGTAAAAGGGTTGGCAGCTTTGGCTTTTCAACTCAGCGTCGAAAATGGTTAGCGATAATCGCAGGCTTCCATTTTCGCTTAAAAACAAAAGAATTTCCCTATATTTTTATTTTTTTCCGCTTTGCAGGCGCGAGATTTCCTGCGCTACGGCACGGGCGACGATGTCGGTCAGGGTCTCATGCAAGCCGCGCTTGATTTCCGTAGCGAGGGTGTCGATCGCGGCATCGACGACTTCAGTGACGCTGTTGCGCACGCGGTGATCCAGGACGAAATCAATGCGGCCCAGGACTTGCCTCGTGATGCGCAATCGCAGTTCGTTTTCCAGGTCGCGCAACTCGGTGTCGGTCCAGGTGCCGGCCGGCGAGGCGCTGTCGCCTGTGTCGGTACTCTCGGCGGGATTGGTCGCTGCTGTAGACGCCGATGGTGCGCGCGCTGATGAAGCAGGGGTCGGCGTGGCGTGAGGCAGCTTTGCAGCGCTTTCCGCAATCGTGACTGGCGCGACAGAAGCGGGCGCCGCGCCCGGCTTGAGCTGGCCGGGCGCGAGGTTGCTTGCTGTCGGCGCGGCTGGCGCAGCAGGTGTCACAGATGCAGTAGACCCAGGAAACGCAGAGGGCGTCGCTGGAGATGCGGGACGCGCCGGCGGAGAAACTGGCGCGGGCGCGGCCTCGGATTGCGAGCCGATAACTTCGGTCAGCAGCGGGATGCCCTGATCGGATGGGGGGTTAGCCATGCTTTTGCGCGACAAAATGGTTCAATTGATAGCCTTGGCCCTTGTATAAGCGGTAGCGTTCGCGGCCGGCCTGGGCATCGGCTTCGTCGGCGCCAACGATTTCGATCAGGCGTTCGAAGCGCTCGAAATGGGCGGGCGCGGTCGCCGATAAATTGATCAGAATCTGGTGATGCGGCAGTTCAGCCGTGTCGTCGTCAGTGAGGATCACCGGAGTTTGCGGCGCCAGGGCATCGCCGGCCCGCACGTGCGGCAAAAAATCGGCGGCGGAAAAAGTCCAGAGCGCGGCATCGAGCTGCGCCAGATCCTGGGGTGCGGCGCGCAGCACGATCCTGGTGTCGGCTGCGCGTGCCTTGCGGACGAGCCGGCAGGCATAGTTGAACTTGTCGGCGACGTTGCTGTGAAAATCAATATGCATTGTGACAGGAGCTTAAAAGCGGAATCCCGGTGGTGCATTGCCGGTGGCTGGCGGCAGGTCAGGCGCTTGAGCAGGCGCATCGGCGGCTGCTGGTTTGCCGGAATGCGAAGCCGGCTGGGCGGCGACTTTCTTGGCCGCAGCCGGCTCTGCTGCCGGTTGCTGCCAGTTCTTCGGCAACTGGCTGGTTTGCGGATAGCCGGCCGCGGTCAGGGCCGTGCCCCAGGAACCGGGTTCAAAGCCTGTCTGCTTGTTGCGGCCGACCGTCAGCACCGGCAGGCGCGACTCGCCGGTGAGTTGCTTCATCCGTGCAAGGTCGTCATTGTCGGTGACGGTTTTTTCGGAGAAAGGTATGCCGCGCTGCTTCAGATACGAACGGCCGCTGTTGCAGGGATCGCACTTGTCGCCGGTGTAGAGCGTGACAGGAAAGTTATTCATGGCTTGCGCCACTTCATAGGGCAGGCCCGCGCTGCTGGGGGCGCCTCCTGCTGCTGAGCCGATATTTTTCTGCTCGACCTTTGCCGCTGTCTTTGGCGGCGGTACATCGCTATATGTGACCTTGCCATCCGGGCCGACCCACTTGTACAGCTGTGCGTGGGCCGCGCCGGCGGCCAGCAATGCCAGAATCAACACCGTTGCAGTGGATTTCATGCTGCTTCTCCCCGTAATTCGCCAACAGATTTCTCATTTTTCCATCCCGCCTGCCTGGCGGCGCGCATCCCGGCGCGCCATCTTGCGCGACAGTGCTATGCGGCCATGCCATTGTGGCGCAACAGCGCATCGATATTCGGCTCGCGGCCGCGGAAAGCGGTAAACGATTCCAGCGCCGGACGCGAACCGCCCATCGCCAGCACTTCCTGCGAAAAGCGCAGGCCGGCTTCGCTCGAAAGCACGCTGCCGGTCGCTTCGCTGGCTTCCTCGAACAGGCTGTAGGCATCGGCGGACAGGACTTCTGCCCATTTGTAGCTATAGTAACCCGCGGAGTAGCCGCCGGCAAAGATATGCCCGAAGGAGTGTTGGAAACGGTTGAATGCCGGCGGGATGACCACTGCCACGCGCTGGCGCAGTTCATTCAGCACTTCCTGCACGGACTTGCCGCCGTTCGGGTCGTAGTCATGGTGCAGGTGCATGTCGAACAGCGAGAATTCCACCTGGCGCAGCATCTGCAGGCCCGACTGGAAATTCTTCGCGGCGATCATCTTGTCAAACAGTTCACGCGGCAGCGGCTTGCCGGTGTCGGCATGCGACGTCATGTGCTGCAGCACATCCCATTCCCAGCAAAAGTTTTCCATGAATTGCGACGGTAGCTCGACCGCATCCCACTCGACGCCGGCGATGCCCGCCACGCTCAGGTCATCGACCTGGGTCAGCATGTGATGCAGGCCGTGGCCGAATTCATGGAACAGGGTGATGACTTCGTCATGGGTGAAAAAGGCAGGGCGCTGCTTGCCATCGACCACCACCGGCTCGCTGAAATTGCAGGTCAGGTAAGCCACCGGCGTCTGGATGCGGTCTTTCAGCTTGCGGCGGCCGCGGGCATCGTCCATCCATGCGCCGCCGCGCTTGCCGTTGCGTGCATACAGGTCAAGGTAAAACTGGCCGATCAGTTCGCCATCCTGCTCGATGCGGAAAAATTTCACATCCTTGTGCCAGACTGGCGAAGAGTCCGGTTTGATCTGCACGGCAAACAGGGATTGCACTACGCGGAACAGGCCTTCGATCACTTTCGGCTCGGGGAAGTATTCCTTCACTTCCTGTTCGGAGAAGGCATAGCGTTTCTCGCGCAGCTTTTCCGAAGCATAGGCCATGTCCCAGGCTTCCAGCTGGTCCAGTCCCAATTCTTCTTTGGCAAACTGGCGCAGCTCGGCCAGGTCTTTTTCCGCGAAGGGGCGGGCACGCTTGGCCAGGTCTTCCAGGAAGCCGATCACATGCTGCGGCGACTCGGCCATTTTCGGCACCAGCGAAACTTCGGCAAAGTTCTGGTAGCCCAGCATTGCTGCTTCCTCGGCGCGCAGCTTCAGGAGTTCGACGATATTCTGCGAATTATCCCATTCCGGTTTGGCGCCCAGCTCGGATGCCTTGGTGGCATTGGCGCGGTAAATGGTTTCGCGCAGCGTGCGGTTGTCGGCGTATTGCAGCAACGGGAAATACGAGGGGAAGTGAAGCGTGAACTTGTAGCCGCTCTTGCCATCTTTTTCTGCAGCGGCGCGGGCTGCCTGCTTCACGTCTTCCGGCAGGCCGGATAGCTCGTTTTCGGATTCGACGAACAGGGCATAGTCATTGGTGGCATCGAGCACGTTTTCCGAAAAGCGCGTGGCAATGACGGCGTGCTTTTCCTGGATTTCGGCGAAGCGCGGCTTCTTGTCTTCCGGTAGCTCCGCGCCACCCAGGCGGAAATCGCGCACGGCGTTTTCAATGATCTTGCGGCGCGCAGCCGGCATAGAAGCGAAATCCGGGCTGGCCTGCAGCGCCTTGTACTTTTCAAACAGTGCCAGGTTCTGCGCCAGCGCGGTCCAGAATTCCGTCACCTTCGGCTGGTTTTCATTGTAGGTGGCGCGCAGCTCGGGCGTGTCGACCACGGAATTGAGGTGGCCGACCACGCCCCAGGCGCGGCCAAGCTTTTCGGTAACGTTTTCCAGCGGCTCGACGAAGTTTTCCCATGTCACTTGCGCCATCGGTGCTTCCAGTTGCGCGACGACGGCACGGTTTTCATCGAGCAAAGCTTCGATGGCGGGCGTGACATGTTCCGGCTTGATGGCATCGAAACGCGGCAGGTCGGTAAAGTCGAGCAGGGGATTGGCAGCGTTGGCGCTCATGTTCATGGCTTTCAGGTTAAGTGTTTAGCTTCGTTCTGCGGATTCAATGGTATTGACCAGCAGCATGGCAATCGTCATCGGACCGACGCCGCGCGGCACCGGCGAAATGTAGCCGGCAACTTCCTTGGCGTTGGCGAAATCGACGTCGCCGCACAGCTTGCCGTTTTCATCCTGGTTGATGCCGACGTCGATGACGACGGCGCCCGGCTTGATCATGTCAGCCTTCAGGGTATTGCGGCGGCCCACGGCGGCGACGACCACATCGGCCTGGCGGGTGTGATAGCCCAGGTCCGGTGTGCCGCTATGACAGATGGTGACGGTAGCGTTGGCTTGCAAGAGCAGAAGCGCCATCGGCTTGCCGACGGTGTTGCTGCGGCCGATCACGACGGCATGCTTGCCGCGCAAGTCGATGCCGGTGCTTTCGATCATTTTCATGCAGCCATAAGGCGTGCAGGGACGGAAGCCCGGCAGGCCGGCCATCAGTTCGCCGGCCGACAGCACCGAATAGCCGTCGACATCCTTGGCGGTGGAAATGGCTTCGATCACCTTGTGCGCGCTGATATGCGGCGGCAGCGGCATCTGTACCAGGATACCGTGGATGGTCGGGTCCTGGTTCAGGGCGTCGATGCGCTGGAGGAGTTCGGCTTCGCTCAGGCTTGCATCGTACTTTTCCAGCACGGAGCGGATGCCGGCTTCTTCGCAAGCCTTGACCTTGTTCCTGACATACACATGACTGGCGGGGTCATCGCCCACCAGGATGACGGCGAGCCCGGGCTGCTTGCCTTTGGCGGTGAGTGCTGCTGCCCTTTGGGCAACTTCAGCGCGGATTTGTTGGGAAAGCTGGGAGCCGTCGATGATTTGTGCAGTCATGGTGTGCTTAACAAGTAAGTATAAAAATGGTCAAAACCAGATTATAGAGCCTGGCTCTACTGACAAGCCTGCAATGGCTGCAAGGAATTTGGAGTCTGACGGTGAGCCTAGTGTTCCGGGCCCGGATTGGGGGATAGTGAAAAGCGTAGCAAGGATTGGTTTCATAATGTGGAATTGAATATCGCTATTTGAAAATATGAAATACCGTGCTAAACTTTTCGCCAACATTTTCGGCCCATTTGATAACACGCCGGTTTTCATGCAGTACGCTGCTGTAACTGGCCATACAGGAGACAACTTATGTCAGCCCAACTCGATCAATTAATGGCGCAGGCAGCCAATGATCCGGACATCACGGAAACCCAGGAATGGCTGGATGCGCTGGAAGCCGTGATCGAAAACGAAGGAACCGAGCGTGCCCATTACCTGATGGAACGCATGGTCGATCTGGCGCGCCGCCGCGGTGCCCATATCCCGTTTTCTGCCAATACTGCTTACGTCAATACCATCCCCGAGCATCTCGGTGCCCATTCGCCGGGCAACCTGGAATACGAGGAACGCCTGCGTTCGTGGATGCGCTGGAATGCGATGGCGATGGTGGTCAAGGCCAATCGCGTCGACGGCGACCTCGGCGGCCATATTTCCAGCTTCGCTTCGCTGGCCAACATGCTGGGCACCGGCTTCAACCATTTCTGGCATGCGCCGACCGAAGAGCATGGCGGCGACCTGTTGTACTTGCAGGGCCATTCCTCGCCGGGCATTTATGCGCGCGCTTTCCTAGAGGGCCGCCTGACGGAAGATCAATTGCTCAATTTCCGCCGCGAAGTCGACGGCAAGGGCCTGTCTTCCTATCCGCATCCCAAGCTGATGCCGGATTTCTGGCAATTCCCGACCGTGTCGATGGGCTTGGGCCCGATCATGGCGATCTATCAGGCGCGCTTCCTGAAATACCTGCATGCGCGCAGCATTGCCGATACGGAAAAGCGCAAGGTATGGGTATTCTGCGGTGACGGCGAAATGGATGAGCCGGAATCGATGGGCGCCATCGGCATGGCCGCGCGCGAGCAGCTCGACAACCTGGTGATGGTGGTCAACTGCAACCTGCAGCGCCTGGATGGACCGGTGCGCGGCAATGGCAAGATCATCCAGGAACTGGAAGCCGATTTCCGCGGCGCCGGCTGGAATGTCATCAAGGTCATCTGGGGCGGCTACTGGGATGAATTGCTGGCACGCGACAAGGATGGCATCCTGCAGCGCGTGATGATGGAAACCGTCGATGGCGAATACCAGAACTGCAAGGCTAACGATGGCGCCTACGTGCGCAAGCATTTCTTCGGCAAGCATCCCAAGCTCCTGGAAATGGTTGCCAACATGTCGGACGACGATGTCTGGCGCCTGAACCGCGGCGGCCACGATCCGCACAAGGTGTTTGCCGCCTTCAAGGCCGCCAGCGAGCACAAGGGCCAGCCGACCGTATTGCTGGTCAAGACCATCAAGGGTTTCGGCATGGGCAAGTCGGGCGAGGCGCGCAATACCGCGCACCAGACCAAGAAGCTCGACGACCAGGCGATCCGCGAAATGCGCGACCGCTTCAATATCCCGATTCCGGACGATAAGCTGCCGGAAATCCCGTTCTTCAAGCCGGCCGACGATGCGCCGGAAATCAAGTACCTGCACGAGCGGCGCAAGGCGCTCGGCGGCTACCTGCCGCAGCGCCGGATGAAAGCGGACGAAAAATTGCCGGTGCCGGAACTGGCAGCGTTCAAGGCCGTGCTGGAGCCGACCGCGGAAGGGCGCGAGATTTCGACCACGCAGGCATACGTGCGCATCATCACGGCACTCCTGCGCGATCCGAATCTCAGTCAGCGCATCGTGCCGATCCTGGTCGACGAATCGCGCACCTTCGGCATGGAAGGCCTGTTCCGCCAGATCGGCATTTTCAGCCAGCAGGGCCAGCTGTATGAGCCGGTCGACCGCGACCAGGTGATGTATTACCGCGAAGACAAGGCTGGCCAGATCCTGCAGGAAGGCATCAATGAAGCGGGCGGCATGAGCTCGTGGATTGCGGCGGCAACCTCGTATTCGAGCAACAACCGCATCATGATCCCGTTCTACACCTTCTACTCGATGTTCGGGCTGCAGCGCGTTGGCGACCTGGCCTGGGCTGCGGGCGACATGCGGGCGCGCGGCTTCCTGATGGGCGGCACCGCCGGGCGCACCACCCTGAACGGCGAAGGCTTGCAACACGAGGATGGACACAGCCACGTGCTGGCCTCGACCATTCCGAACTGCATGCCGTACGACCCGACCTTCGGCCACGAACTGGCGGTGATCATCCATGATGGCCTGAAACGCATGGTGGAACAGCAGGAAGATGTGTTCTACTACATCACCATCATGAACGAGAACTATGCCCATCCCGGCCTGAAGGAAGGCCAGGAGGAAAATATTCTCAAGGGTCTGTATCTGCTCCAGGAAGGCGAGGCGGGCTTGAAGCATCGCGTGCAGCTGATGGGCTCCGGCACCATCCTGCGCGAATCCATCCATGCCGCTGAACTGCTCAAAAATGACTGGGGCATTGCCGCGGATATCTGGTCGGCGCCATCCTTCACGCTGCTGGCGCGCGATGGCCAGGATGTCGAGCGCTGGAACATGCTGCATCCAACCGAGCAGCCGCGCGTGGCGCATGTGACGCAATCGCTGCAGGGCAGCAAGGGGCCGATCATCGCCACCACTGACTACATGCGCACTTTCGCCGAGCAGATCCGCGCCTTCATGCCCAAGGGGCGTGACTACAAGGTGCTCGGCACTGACGGTTTCGGCCGCTCCGACACGCGCGCCAAGCTGCGCGAGTTCTTCGAAGTCAACCGCTACTTCATCACGGTGGCGGCATTGAAGAGCCTCGCCGAGGAGGGCGCGATTTCGGCATCGGTCGTGGCACAGGCTATCGCCAAGTACGGCATCAACCCGAACAAGCCGAATCCGACCAGCGTCTGAGCAGGCGTCGCATCAATGAAAGCCGACGTCCCCTGCATGGGGAAGGTCACTCACTAATAAGAAGCTCCCGGCCCCCAGGCGGGCGGGAGCAACGGAGCAAAAACCATGAGCATGATGGAAATTAAGGTACCGGACATCGGCGACTTCAAGGAAGTGGAAGTCATTGAATTGCTGGTCAAGCCGGGCGACACGGTGAAGGTGGACCAGTC
>Ga0366780_1007_pt1 | contig 37410 bp, 37 predicted proteins | sample BONcelN113001E11_FD_207073 | JGI IMG/M metagenome (GOLD analysis project Ga0366780, IMG submission 207073) | Enriched cells from coal bed in the Powder River Basin, Montana, United States - BONCAT cells N11 rep2 HSBNCT.N11.300.1.E11 ...
GTAATAACTCGGCAATTAAAAAATTAGCACCTGTCTCAATCCATTCTAATGCGATCACATTGCGTTCCAGCAGCCCAAAAAGTATTCCCATACCGATAAGGTTTCCTGGTATCCCCATATTTACAATTTGAGCAAGCAAATTTCCTATTATACTAATTCCACACAATACCAAGATCTGGAATACTACTTTTAGATATTTCATTATCCTCACCCCTATTATGGTATCAGTCTACAGCGGATAGAAGGAATAATGAAATACTTGTAATATATAACAGCTATGCGTCAAAGCTATATTGAGCGTTAGCATCGGAGGATTCAGGTGGATATTTTGCATTTAAGCTACTTTCTTGAGGTTGCCCGTCAAAAAAGTTTTACAAAAGCGTCACAAACCTTGCGAGTTAGTCAACCCTCCATTAGTAAAGTAATTAAAACGCTGGAGAATGAACTAAATGTTACACTCCTTGAGCGATCCGGGCGGGAAATAGAATTAACTGATGCCGGAAAAGCCATTTTTGAGCAAGCCCAACATGTTGTTCTAGAATTTCAAGACCTTGCTTCCGAGCTAACTGAAGTGTTTAATCTAAAGAGGGGTGAGATCACTATCGGCCTTCCTCCCATGGTGGGCTCTCGCTTCTTCCCTAAAGTGATCGGGCTCTTTAGGCAAACTTACCCGCTCATTCAAATTAAATTAATTGAAGTTGGCTCCAAACAAATCGAGGTTGGCATCGAAGACGGAACACTGGATATTGGAGTAATTGCCTTGCCTGCAAGCCTTGACAGTTTTGAAATCTTTTCTTTTGTAAATGAAGCGCTACAGGTTGTTTTGTACCGGGATCACCCGCTGGCCGGTAATCGTACGCTCACTATGTCAGCACTCAAAGAAGAGTCCTTTGTACTGTATAAAGAAGATTTTTCTTTATACGATCACATTCTCAGCCAATGTCAGGCAAGAGGATTTCGACCAGCTATCGCCTGTCAAAGTTCACAATGGGATTTTATTGTAGAAATGGTGGGAGCTAAACTAGGAATCGCCCTGCTGCCTGAAACAATCTGTAAGGAATTGGATCCCCAACGTTTTTGCAGCATTCCCTTGATCGACCCGGTCATCCCCTGGAACCTGGCAATTATCCGGAAAAAGAATCGTTATTTGTCCTTTGCAGCACGGGAGTGGCTGAAATTTACCTTGAATATTTTGGTGCAAAAATAATTGATTTTAAATAAGGATCGCGTTATGATAGAAGTAAAGTTAGCACTCATGTAACCAGAGTGCTAACAACGCGTACCTACTTAAAAATTACCTGTAAAAGGAGAATTTACGCATGACCGAACAAGCCATTACTAAAGAGACCCGCGAATTTCAAGCAGAAACCAAGCAATTACTGGATTTGATGGTTCACTCTATTTATACCAACCGGGAGATTTTCTTGCGGGAACTGATCTCTAATGCCTCTGATGCGATTGATAAAATCCGCTTTGAGTCATTAACCAATCAAGACTTGTTGGAGAACAACTGTGACTTTGAAATTTTCCTTGTTCCTGATGAAAGCAGCCATACGTTAACTATCTCAGATAATGGAATAGGTATGACCTATGAGGAAGTCATTGAAAACATTGGTACCATCGCGAAATCGGGGACAAAAGCCTTTTTTGAAAAACTGAAAGACAATGAAACAGCTCCCGACCATGAGTTAATCGGTCAGTTTGGAGTAGGCTTTTATTCTGCTTTCATGGTTGCTGACAAAGTAACGTTAATTACCCGTACTCCCGGTCAAGAAAAAGGCATCAGATGGGAATCCACCGGCGACGGAACGTATACAATTGAAGAAATTGATAAGCCCCAACGGGGAACTACTATTGTCTTGGATCTTAAAGAAGAGTTTCGCTCGACTGACCGGCCCGAGCAAAACTTCCTACATAACAGCACCATTCAGGATTTGATTAAAAAATACTCTGATTATATCCGCTACCCGATTAAAATGAACTTTATCAGAGAAGAACAGGAACGGGATGCTGAGGGAAAAGTAATTGAAGGATCGCCTGTGACTAAAGTGTCTGAAGTGCGCACTTTAAATTCCATGACTCCCTTGTGGACTAAAAATAAGACTACTATTACGAATGAAGAGTACTACGACTTTTATAAGAATCTGTTCCACGATTGGGAAGAACCGTTGGAGATTATTCATACCAAAGCGGAAGGCGCTGTCGAGTATACTGCACTGTTATTCATTCCTTCTCATGCACCCTATGATTTTTACGACCGCGAAGCTACTTCCGGTATCCGTCTCTACTCCAAACAGATCTTCATTATGGATAACTGCAAAGATTTGCTTCCTGAGTACTTGCGTTTTATCCGGGGCTTAGTTGACTCGCCTGACTTCTCCCTGAATATTTCCCGGGAGCTTCTGCAACATAGCAATCAACTAAAACTCATTGGGAAGAACCTGGAAAAGAATATTTTAAAGACCCTGAGCAGCTTATTGACTAAAGATCGACCTAAATATGAAAAATTCTGGAAAGAATTCGGCAGAGCTATCAAAATTGGCGTATATTCCGATTTCCAGAGCAGGGACAAGTTAAAGGATTTATTGCTGTTCTCTTCTTCTCATGCAGTGGAAGAATTAACAACCTTAGATGATTACCTGAAACGGATGAAGGATAATCAAAAAGCTATTTACTACGCCACCGGTAAGGACCATGCTTCGGTGGAGCGCCTGCCTCAACTGGAGCTGTTAAAGGAAAAAGGTATTGAAGTTCTTTACCTGTTTGACCAGGTAGATGAATTTGCCATTGACGCCCTACGGGAGTACAAGGAGAAAAAATTCCAGTCTGTCAGCCGTGGCGATTTAAACCTTGATGACATTGATACACCGGAAACTAAAAAAGATACTGATGCGATTGCTAAAGAAAATGAAGCATTGATTAAAGCAGTTAAAGATCACCTGGGCAGCAAAATTGCAGATGTAAAAATTAGCAACCGCTTGAAGTCAAGTGCAGTTTGTCTGGTAAGCGATACTAGCGGCATCAGTCTTTCTATGGAGCAAATTCTGGCAGAGATGAATAAGACGATGTTTAAAGCTAAGCGCATTCTTGAACTTAATCCGGATCATGAAGTATTTGCCGCCCTTAAGGATTTGTATGCGGCATCACCTGATTCAGAGGCTTTTCAAGATTATTGCGATTTGCTTTATGTCCAGGCTATGTTGATCGAAGGGCTGCCACCTGAAGACCCCATTGGCTTTGCTGATAAGATCTCCCGTCTAATGGCTCGCACCAGAAGTTAAATAATAAAAGCGTTGCACTACTAAGTTAGTGCAGCGCTTTTTTATTGTATCAGATCAGAATTATAAGTTTTCAAAGGCAGGAAGATAGGCTAATCAAGGGATGACGGTTCTGTTCTTTTGTCTTGATACAAAAGAACCAAAAAATCAAGACCTGTACGGAAATGGCCTTGGAAGCAGGCCTTTGGGACGGCCATTTCCGTAAGGGTCGAAGGGACGAAAACAAGGGTTAGCGTGTGTCACTGGAACCGTCCCCATGACATTTCGGAAAGTTTCGTCTTCCTCGTTCCCCGTTCTTATCGGCCATTTCTGGAAAAAAGACGGTCCGAAGGATGGAAATACCGTCAGCTTACGTTAAGAAATCCATTTGTTTGAGCGAAGCGAGTTTCATGGATTTTAGTAAGGTGACGGTATTTCCAAGTCTTTTTGGAAGACTGGGCCTAGACCTTTTGGTATTTTTGGGGCGATGCCAAAAGTACATCCCGTGCTTTTTCTATTGAGTTTGCAGGATTTTATCAAGCAAAGCCTGAGAACTGGCGCGACGACAAGGTGCATAGTGACCTAAAAGGACTGCTTTAGCAGTTTTTCTTATTATTGCCGCTTTGCATCTTTTTCTTGTTCTAGACGTGTCTCATCAGGGGCCAATTCCTCGGCTGTTTCGAACTGCAGTGCTTGCTTGTTTACGGTCAGCGTACCTGCTACTTTTTTACTATAAAGCTTTTGCCCATAGTAAATGCCGGAAAATAAAACTACTAAAGCCATTCCAGCCGCCAGTCCCGCTCCCTGACCGGGAACTAAAGGCATGCTGACAATAATCAAAATACAGCTTGCTAAAGCTATCCAGGAGGTATAGGGATATCCGGGGAGTTGGCACTTTCCTTCGGGCGAGCAGCCATTTTCCTTACGCAGTTTATAGTGAGTGGCCAAAATAACCACATAAGCAAAAAGCAAAGCAAATCCGCCTGAGCTAACGAGGAAAAGATATACTTGCTGGGGAAGGAAAAATCCCATACCCAGCGCAGCCAGCATGGCTGCTCCTGAAAACAGTATCCCCCGATACGGTATATCCCCCTTATCTTTCACCCAGACAGGCGCATGTCCTTCATCGGCCAAGGAACGAATCATCCTCCCTAAGCCAAACATGGCAGCCAGCATGGTAGAAAGAATCGCAGTCACCAAAACAATATTCATTGCATTGCCTGCCCATCCTAAATTCCATCGGTCTAAAGCAAGAACTAAGGGGCTCTCAGTTGTAGTTAACGTATCAGTTGGTATAAGTGGCAGTAAAACAAGCACTGCCGTTATATATAAGCCTACTAAGCCTACGATCGTATAAGTAATAGCCTTTGGTATCGTCTCATAAGGATTAGAAGTCTCCGAGGCAGCCAGCCCAATAATTTCAAATCCGGCATAAGCAAACATGACAATCAGCATGCTCCCTGCAATACCGGAAAGTCCTTGGGGAAACCAGGGCTCTGCCAGCAGTGCTCCTGCACCGACCTCTGAAGAGCCGGGGAAAAGTCCGCTAATCAAAGCCGCCCCCAGTACAACAAAGCCGATAATGGCAAACAGCTTTACTGCTGCCAAGCCGCTTTCCAGCTTGCTTAATTTATCAGCACCTAATAAATTTAGAACCGAAACCCCTATAATAACAACAACCCCCAGCAATGGCAGAGATAATGCAGGAAACCACTTTTGTAAAATAATCGATACAGCAGTAGCTTCACTGGACATAGCCAAAACAAGGCCGCTCCAATACACCCATCCCACCACAAAACCTAGTCCCGAGCCATATGCTTTCTGTGCAAAAGTACGAAAGGAGCCGGGTGCAGGATCTGCCACCGTCATTTCTGACAGCGCAAAGAGAATAACATATACCAAAGCTCCCGCCAACAGATAAGAAATAATAATTGCAGGCCCTGCCGCACGAATGGCCACGGCTGAGCCCAGAAAAAAAGATCCGCCAATAACTGTTCCCAGTGCCATCATTGTTAACTGCCAGGCCGATAAGCCTTTATCGCTTTTCTCCAAGGTGAAACCTCCTGGTTAAAAAATGTTTTTCTTAAAAGTATCTCCCGGTTGAGGTTTAGTTATGTCTTATCAGTCCCCCTGGAAAGAGACGATCACTGTCATGGGGACGGTTCCACTGACACAAATATATCACAAACAGAAAAGGGACTGTCCCCTTTTCTATACTGGCAAGCTAAAAAGACGTACACACCTTTTCAGGCATGTACGTCTTTAAGTGCATATTCAGTCCCTTTTGGTCTTACCGCATATTAAGCCATAGAAAAAGAAGAGGAAGTTCGGCAATTAAAAATACCACTGTCGTAAGTACAAAGGCAGCCATGGCAATATTTAAATTAAGGTTGTGAAATTTAACGGCTATCACGGCATTAATGGCAGTTGGCATACAGGCCAATATAAGAATTGTATTTCGTGCTATTTCATCAGTAAAGACCATAACGGCTAATAAATAAGACAATACAGGAGTTACGATAAATTTAACAGGAATAAGATCCAATATCCCCATATAACAGTGACGCATTTGGGTGAAGTCAATAGAATAGCCTATGGGCAATAAAGCCGTCCAGGCACCAAGATGTACTAAAGGATCCACTAATGCTCCCGCCAATTCCGGCCGGGGAATATCAGCCACTCTGAGTAGCAGCCCTATAGCCATGCCGACAACCGGCAGTTGTGTACGATTAAGAAACATTGCCGAGAAGGATTGCCGTTCCTGGCATTGCTGTATGCTCTTCTGATAATAATAGTGGGCCAAGGGAAAACAGAACATAAATGTAATGGCAGTCTGCAGCAACACGACCAATTGGGTATAAGCAAAACCAACTTCACCGTATATAATAAATGCGCACAATCCACCAAGAGTACCTACATTAGACAACATCGCGCAAATAACATAGGCTCCTTTGTCTAATTCATTAGTATACTTCTTTTTGACGCGTAAATACGCTACTGCTCCGGGAATGAGACTAAGGAGGATTCCGAAAATAGGAAACCAGATTAACTCATAATGCAAGGAAAGCACCCAAAAAGTCAACACCGATAAGATCGGATATATCAAACATATATTGCTATCCATCATCTTCTGAAAAAAGCCTTCATTACATCTTGGCTGATACCTGCAAAAATATCCGATAACCAAGGGTAAGATAAGATCAACGATTATATAGGCCAACTTTATTTTAACATCCACAATTTATTCTCCTACCAACGTAATGCTGTCACTAAGCCTTATTGTACCAATACACTACTTATCGGGCAATGTTTATCATCCAAGAAAATGCATTGCAGGATATTCGAACCGTCTTGAATAAATAATAGGTATATATTATTAGGAGGCTTGATTGTATGATTACAAATGATACTTTACATACCATAAAAAACCGGCGCAGTATCCGAAGCTTCACCGATGAGCAAATTAAAGAGGAAGAGCTGCAGGCTGTCCTGGAGTCAGGAGTATACGCACCAAGCGCCGCAAATCAGCAAGCTTGGCATTTTACGGTAATTCAAAATAAAGACCTGCTCGCCTGGTTGAACCGGGAAGCAAAGGAAACAGCTAAAACCTTTGATGATGAACACATCCGCCTGATGGCCAATAATGAAAAACTGAATATCTTCTATGGTGCACCCACAGTCATTTTAGTATCCGGCAAGGAAGATGCTATGGTAATTGAATCGGATTGCGCTGCGGCCAATCAGAATATGCTGCTTGCTGCTGAATCAATCGGACTGGGCTCCTGCTGGGTAAACTTAGTATTATTTTTATTCCATCATCCTAAGGCCAAAGAATATATCGCAGAATTGGGCATACCCGATGGCTATAAACCTTACTGCTCAGTCGCTCTGGGTTATAAAAAAACCAAGATTGTAAATGCCCCCGCCCGAAAGCCAAACCGCATTAATTACATCCGCTAAAATGAAGCAGGCAGTGCCTGCTTCATTTTTTTTTAACCAAAAGGCAATCAGCACAATAACCGCCTTCCTAATGCAATAAAGAAACCCTGCGGCAAGCCGCAGGGTTATTATTGAATATTCATTAGAAATGATGAAAGAATAAGCAAGGAGAGTATTACTCACCGATATTGCTATTTCTTGTCAAAATAAGACGCTCTGTGAGTATTGTATTATGAGAGAAATCCTGCTACTATATAAGTCTGCATATTTCTATATTATTCATAGTAATCCAAAATAATTATACTGCGAGGGACAGCCCCTTGTCAACTTTGTTTCCTTCCATTCTGTAAAATTGGAGGCCCAGCATGAACGATCAAGAACGGCAGGCCGAATTACGACGACTTGAAATAACTCTTGAAGAAATAGAGAAACAACTCCTGGTAAGTGAGAAGAATTGCGACATTCAAGATGCCGAGCTTAAAACTACTTTACAAAACTACTGGGATTATGGTGGCAGTAATGCCGTTGATGAAGCTCAACTGGTAGAAACAGTTGACCGCCAAAGAGCCCTGACTTCTGTTAGTCATGGCACTTCTCTTAAGCTGCGGAAAATGATTGATTCGCCTTATTTTGGGAGAATTGATTTTATCGAAGAAGCTACTGATTATCAGGAGCCGGTAGAACAAATTTACATTGGAATTTCTACTTTGACCGATAAAGAAACAGGAGAATTTCTGGTATATGACTGGCGCGCCCCCGTATCAGGGATGTTCTACGATTTCGGCTTAGGAAAGGCTTGGTATAACTGTCCTGCCGGAATCATCAACGGATCGATAACCTTAAAACGGCAATATAAAATCACCAATAAACACATGGAATATATGTTTAATGCCGACTGGAAAATAGATGATGAAGTATTGCAGGAAATATTAGGCAAAAGCGCTGATGATAAGATGCACACCATCGTCAATAGTATTCAACGCGAGCAAAACCAGATTGTCCGTGATGAAATACATAAAGCGCTGTTTGTAGAAGGGCCGGCCGGCAGCGGCAAAACTTCAGTGGCCTTACACCGTATTGCTTTTCTACTCTACCGCGACCGGAATAGTATTACTTCCAAAAATGTCTTAATTCTTTCTCCTAATCACTTGTTTAGCGATTACGTTTCTAATGTTTTACCTGAATTAGGAGAAGAAAATGTTCCTCAAATGACTTTTCAGGACTATGTCTCTCAGTCGGCAGCCGGTCTATCTATACAGTTCGAAACCCGGTCGGCCCACTTGGAAAGCATATTTGCCAACCCCAATGATGCCGAATCGGATATTCGGGCTGCTGGCATTCGCTTTAAATCCTCAGGTATTTTCGATCAGGCTTTACAAGATTATTTAAACTGGATTCAAACCAGCCTGGTCAATGATTATCCGGATATTGAGGTTCAAGGTCAAGTTATCTTTACTAAAGAAGACTGGAAGCATTATTATTTAGATAGCTATTCCACTATGCCTGTGACGCTGCGGCTTGAAAAGATTCGCGAATTAATTCAAATCAGAATGCGACCTTTTGTTCATGCACTTCGCGAAGAAAGAGAAGCTGCCCTTATCGCCGGCGACGAAGAAGTAAATGACAAAGTAATCAAAGCACTTGCCAGAATTCAGGCTAGGCAACAGTTACAACCACTTGTTGATAAAATTGACCGCCTTACCAGTCTCAATCCACTAGAGGAATACCGGCGGTTATTATCAAAAAACAGCCGGCTTACTCAATTTTTAGCTAACAAACTGCCAGCCAAGTGGCACGCTATTCGCAAACAAACACTTGCTTTTATGAGTGAAGGCATATTACCCTATGAAGATATTCCACCTTTTCTCTATTTTCAAGGTGTTTTGCAAGGCTTTGCAGCAAAATCAGATATTAAACATTTGGTAATTGACGAGGCCCAAGACTATACCTCTCTCCAATATAAAATAATGGTAAAACTATTTCCCAATTCTTCCTGGACAGTCGTCGGCGATCCTGCCCAAACCCTCCACCCTTTTCTACATTCGGCTAGTTTTACAACGGCTAGTAAAATCATCAATGTAGAAAATCTATTTATGGTTCGCCTCACCCGCAGTTACCGGTCTACAAAACAGATCCAGGATTTTTGTCAGTCCCTGCTCCCCTATAAGGCAGAAGTTGAACCCATCAACCGGCCCGGCCCCTTACCGACGGTGTCCCACGCTGAAGCACCGGAGGGGTTATCGGCAATGCTGATTAAGACCATTAAGCATCATTTAGCAGAGGGCTGGAATTCTATCGGCATTATTTGCAAAAGCACTGCTGAATCAGAAATGCTTTTTACTACCCTGAAAGACCACCTCAGGCATCTTCAACTGGTAACCAGCGAAGATGACCAGTTTCCTCGTGGAATTGTTATTATGCCTTCTTATCTCGCAAAAGGGTTGGAATTTGATGCCGTATTGGTTATTAATGCTGATGAAACCAATTATAGCCGTACTGAAGAACGTCACATCCTCTATACAATTTGCACACGTGCTCTTCACCGCTTACATCTTTTTTATAAAGGAACTCCCTCTCCCTTTATTGCGCAGATGGACACCACCTTATACCAAGTGGCGCCAAATTCAGAACCAACTAAATAGAAATAAGGCTCTTCCGATTTTCCGGAAGAGCCTTATTGTTTAAAAAGGCCTGCCCCTATCGGGCAAGCCTTACTTTTATCTAGTTTGATAAACATGGTAAAGAGCCCGCAACGATCTACGCTACAGCCTACACCGATCATTACATACCTATACGCAGACTTTCGCCTACCCACAAGCATTACACAACCGATGCACACCTTTGCTTGACCGCCATAAATAGCTACCGAACCGCCTGCAATCTCTCGACTGCAAACGACCCTTATTATTCACAACCCATGACGATCTTAGCTCGACCAACATACATCATTTGGGACCACACGACAACAGTTGGGCTGCCGTACAGCCTTTCACGACCCATGCCAGTCTTCCCGCCGACTAACACCGAACCTCACGACCCGATGCTAATCTTTGGCCGACTAATGCCGAACACCATACGATATCCGACACCACTCTAGGCTCGACCGTTACAGACCCTTTACACTACTAGTATCAACTATTTTAATCTTTTCATACCTGGAACTTTACGGAAATTTCTCTACTCCGACTCTTGTGCCAACTTCTCTAATACCTTGGTAAAAACCGTAAAATCTTCAAGTTCAAATTGAGTGCGCAAATTTGTTTCTAAAGTTGCTGCCAACCCTTCAAACTTAGGAAAAAGTTCATGAGCTTTAGGACTTAAAAAGACTAACAGGGAACGCCGGTCCTCAGGGTCAGCTCTGCGCTGAGCTAAATCGAATTTCTCCAGGCGGTCTAATATGCCCGTAAGAGTCGCTCCATCCATGCTAATGCGTTTAGCAAGTTCTTTGAATTTAACTCCATCGTGCTCTCGCAAGGAACAAAGCACAAAAAATTGGGCAGTGGTAATGCCAAATTCCGCTAGGTGCAGCTCATAGTAGCGTTGTACCTTCCTAACAGCCCTGCTTAGCTTATAGCAAGTAAAATCTAATACGCTATATTCCTCTAATTGTCCAGACATGCTTGGAACTCCTTACTTTCGCTGACTTATTCAAGCAGTATCAACTATGCCTTTTAACCGCTAACAGGTACAGGCAATACATAATAGAAAACAGTTATAAAATGGGCAGCACTTCCGGCTAGCACGAACAAATGCCAAACCATATGGCCGTAAGGGAGCTTTTTCCATAGGTAGAAGACCGCTCCTACCGTATAGAAAAGTCCACCGGCAATAAGCCAATACAACCCGGCAGTAGGCAGAGCCGCTGCGAGGGGCTTTATAAATACAACAATAAACCAGCCCATGAAAATATAGCAAAGTGTTGACAAGAGGTTAAAGCGTTTTACAAAAAAGATTTTTAACACAACCCCGATGAACGCCAGACTCCAAACCACGCCAAAGACCGTCCACCCCAAAACACCGTGAAGCAGTACCAGTGTAAACGGAGTATAGGTGCCGGCAATCAATAGATAGATTGCTGCATGATCAAAGATTTTAAAAATATGCTTAAGCCTTTCGCTCGAAAAACTATGGTAAAGCGTAGAGGCTAAATATAACAGCACTAGTGAAGTGCCATATATGCTAAAACTCACCACATGCCATACCGTACCATGAAGGTATGACGACACAATAAGCGTAATAAGGCCGGCTAGAGCAAAAATTGCACCTATACCATGCGTTACGGCATTCATTATTTCTTCCATAGGGCCTCCTCACTTCAGATTAGGCTATCAATATATCACTGTAATAACTTGCTAATCTGAACTTGTTCTAGTTCTATTATAACATAGCTTTCTCCAAATTTTATGGTTCCCAATCAGGAAAAGCCTCCCAAAAAATAGAAAGACATTCAACTAACCAACTGATAAAACAGGGGGACAGGGATCTTGTTTTGAAACAAGATCCCTGTCCCCCTGTTTTACGTGGTGTTGATATGTACTAATGTATCAGCTTAGAAAAACAAGTATGATGGTTGTTAATATGGCAATGGAAATAGCCGGTGGATCAACATGCGTATTGCCGCTGTTAAAGGTTTTGCCCACAAAATCTCCAAGGAAAGCGCCTAATATGCCGAATAATGCACCAATCCATAAGTTGCCTGTCGTTACGGCAGCCACTGCCGCAGGGAGCGCCAGATGATGCGTGACAGGCCCTACACCCATAAATTGAACCATAATCAGGCTGGTCGCTGCTATGCCAAATCCCAGCAGAACGTTTTTAGTGACAATTGTCGCATAAGCTGAAATCAAACCTACGCCCAAACCAAGCATAAGCAGCGCTGCGGCTGAGCTTTTGTCAGGCAGCGCATAAGTTCCAAATAATTTTCCATTGCCAAAAACAAGCCTGGCAACAATGCCTGACAAACCTACTGTCAGGGCCACGGTATCTGTAGGAATGGCGGCACCGGCCAGTAATTTCTGCACAATAAGTCCACCAGCACCAAACAGTCCGCCAACCAGCAGCACCGGCGCATTATTAAATTTCACTAAGGGAGTTAAAATATCATTGCCGGCTGTAAGATCCCTTTTACCGGCATATGCTGCTGCCGCCACGCCGGCAGCAAAAGAAATATGCGGGCCAAAGTAAGGTCCAAAAGCCATATCGGGATTATTGATTAAGACTAGAATACCGCACATGATAAAGGCAGGAAGCCCGCCGACCGCTGCGGCAAATATACCGCCGCCAAAGGCTGCCGCTATCTCATTGAAAGCAAACACGATTCATCTCTCCCTTTCATCTACACCTTCTAAAACAATGAGGCATGCAGGCCCTGGTGGGGTGCTGCGATAACCAGCTGATCAACCAAAAACCCGCTATCTTGAATGGCGCTGCTGCCTGCCCGTATAGCAGCGTTTACTGCACCAACTTCTCCTGTTAACGAAACAACCGCTTTCCCGCCCATTCCCCGGGCCAGACGTACTTCCAACAAATCAACGGCAGCCGCTTTTACCGCCGTATCGGCGGCAACTATCGCTGATGCTACGGAATAACTCTCAATGATCCCTAAGGATTTGATTTTTTTAACCTCAGTACAGCCGGAAAGCGCCGGAAAAACGCTGGGATGAATATTAGGAAGCACAAACTCATCGACGATATTTTCTGTGCCGCCTGCCGCTAATCCGCTGCGCACCGCACTTTGTACCGCTCCTACATCACCGGCAACCATTACTACGTATTTTCCCGGACACAAGGGCTGGGCGAGAATTAATTCAACATTTGCCGCTTTCAGCATAGCATCGGCAACTAAAATTCCTTTGGTAATGTTTTTTATCTCCAGTAACCCTATGGCGTGTTTCATTTTCTTTTCCCCCTGCTGCCCTACATAGCTCTAATAACAATCATGTCAGCCACGGTAATTACCTGGCCCGAAATACTGGCATGCACATTTGCACCCACTGCTGCCCCTTCGGGGATAACCCCAATTGTGTCGCCTTTTTGAACCGTTGCTCCAAGCTCTACCACCGGCTTTGCCGGAGCACCAATATGCTGCGATAAAGGTATCCGCACCTCTGATACGTGAAATACCGGTGTGCTGATGGGTGCCTTGACATCATATTTGTCCAGTCCCAGCCGGTATAACAGGCGCTTTGTGGGAATGCGCCGGTGCTCACGGGCTCCGCTAACTGCAGGCGGTGCAGCATGATGAGGATTGCGAATACCGGCTTTAGCAAATTGACGCTTCAGTTCAGCATTAACACGCCGGGGAGATAAGCCCATCGTACAGCCAAAAGTATCACAGGCACCACATTCGGAGCATAAAAAGGCTCTGGTCAGTACCTCTGTTTCCTGCAGTTGTCCCCTGCCAATAGCCTGCATAATGCGATGGGGCTGCAGGCTGTGTCCCAACAAATGACGGGGACAGGCATCGGTACAGGCCATACAGTTGCAGCAAACTGCTTTGGCCCGGTTAGCGACAATATTCCATGCCATGCTTTTTTCGGTAACAAGCGAATGGTCTTTGGGCAAAACGATGATCCCGCCCGTTGTTTTAGTAACAGGCGCATCAGGCGTGGTAAGTTTGCCCATCATTGGCCCGCCATCAATCACAGCATATTCGGTAAGCAAGCTTCCTCCGGCCAAGGCAATCACTTCGCTAACCGGCAAGCCGATTGGCACCTTAACGGTGAGGGGATGTTGAACAGCACCGGTAACGGTGACATATTTTTCGATAACCGGCAGACCTTCCAGGGCCTGTGTAATATTGACAAGAGTTTCTACATTGGTTACTACCACTCCCACATGAAGCGGTATGCCGCCTTCGGGTACGATGCGGCCGGTAACCTCATGGACAAGCACCTGCTCATCACCGGCAGGATAAAAATCAGGCAGATAAAACAGCTGAATTTCTGTTTCCTTCATATGTTCAAGAACTGTTGAAATACTCTGAACAGCAGCCTCATACTTACGCTTTAAGCCAATGTATCCGCGACGGGCACCGGTGGCCAGCATAACTGTTTTTAGCCCGATAACCAGCTTAGTACTCTCTGCAGCCATAATATGCTGATGTGCTCTGAGCAGCGGCTCGCATTCTGCCCCATTAGCAATGACTACATCAACAGCGGCGTTTATTTTTAAATGAGCAGGGAAACCGGCTCCGCCGGCTCCCACTACTCCTGCAGCTTTGACTGCAGCAATGATTTCATCCCTCATCGTCCCACCTGCTTCCTTACTGTAGCCAACTATACGATGGAAAATGCGTCAACCAGAACGCAGCGGCGCTGCCGGGTAAAACTGCGGGGCGAAGTTAATCCTTCCCCAGTCGGTCCGGCAATTGTGAAGGTAGTAAAGCCCTCGCCACCAACTCCGATACCGGCAAAGGATGGAGCATTTTTAACAAATATGGTCGTTTCAACGGCTTTAGCAAAACGGGTAAGGTTATCAACATTTTTCGAATGCATAATGGCCGTATGACGGTTACCATGTTCCACCTTCACTGCCAGGTCGATAGCAGCGTCAATATCCTTCACCTGCACCACCGGTAATACAGGCATCATCAGTTCTTCAACTACAAAAGGGTGATCCGCTTCTGTTTCGCACAGGATGACCCGAATGCTGTCAGGCACATTAAGCCCGATTTTACTCAAAATATATTTAGCGTCTTTCCCAACATAATCTTTATTAATACCATAGGATTTTTTTGGTTTTTCCGTACAGCCTTCAGCCATCCGTTCTTCTTTTTCCGTCATTATGACGGGAATAAGTGAATTTACTTGCTGCCGGGAAAGCAGATAAGCACCGTATTTCTGCATGTAGCCAATCAGTTGATCGGCGATGCGGCCGACAGCGATTACTTCTTTTTCGGCAATACAAGGCAGATTGTTATCAAAAGAACAGCCGGCAACAATATCTCTGGCTGCCTTTTCAATATCTGCCGTTTCATCAACAACAGCAGGAGGATTGCCTGCTCCGGCACCAATCGCCTTTTTCCCGCAGGACATGACGGCCTTTACTACTGCCGGTCCGCCGGTAGCGACAAGCATATTGATACCGCTATGATTCATCATTGCATTAGTCGCTTCAATAGAAGGCTGAGCAATAGCGGTCAGTAAATTCGCCGGTCCGCCGGTCTTGACAATGGCTTCATTGAGCAGCCTGATTGTCCTGAGGGAGGTATTCTTTGCTGTTGGGTGAGGGCTGAAAACTACGGCATTGCCGGCAGCAATCATGCCGATACCGTTACAGATAACCGTTTCCGACGGGTTAGTGGTCGGAGTTATCGAACCGATTACGCCATAAGGGGCCATCTCCAGCAGCGTTAAGCCCCGGTCTCCTGTCCAGGCCTCTGTCTTAAGGTCTTCGGTACCGGGAGTCTTCTCGGCGGCAAGCTTATTTTTCACCGTCTTATCGGCAATTCGTCCCATGCCCGATTCGTGAACAGCCATCTCAGCCAGTTCAGCAGCATGATCACAAATAGTCTGGCGCATAGCCTGGATTAGTTCTTCCCGTTTTTCGAGTGACAAAGCCTTTAATTCTTTGTGAGCAAGGCGCGCTGCAGCAACTGCCTCATCAATGGTGGCAAAAATACCGCTGCCATAATCACCGTCGGTGCTGCCTTGGTCCTGCATTTTGGCGATTATCTCTGCCGTAATTTGCGCTATTAATTGTTGATCAATCATCTGTCTATTCCTCCCCCCGGTTTAACCGTTGTTTACCATGCGGCCAAACCAGCTTTGGCTACAATAATATCTTCTTCTACCGTACCGCCGCTCACGCCGATTGCTGCGATTATCTTATCATTAGCAAAAATAGGAATGCCGCCGCCAAATACAATGAAACGCCCGCCGTTGGCGGTATTTAAGCCATACAGCTCCTGACCGGGGTTTACGGCTAAAGCAGCTTGCTCGGTAGCTGTCTTAAGAGCTACTGCAGTATACGCTTTGTCCAGGGCAAGGGAAATACTGGCCAATAAGGCATCATCCATCCGGTGCTGGGCAATCAGATTTCCTCCGTTGTCAACCACGGCAATCACCATAGGAACGCCAATTTCCACAGCCTTTTGTTCGGCTGCGGCAAGGACATTTTTTACCTTGTCCAATACCTTCATTTGTCCTTCCACCCCTTTGTCAGCTTGGCGTGAACCTCCCAGTTCCTTGATTACACCGTTGGTAACGGCAGCAATTAAATCTTGCTGCTCAACACACCGGGCCAGTACGAACAGCAGGTCCGACAGGCGGTTTAAGTACAAAGCCACACTTTTAGGCACGACAGCAGCGCGGCTGATTTGTACTACATACCTTTCGGAACGGCGCACAATAGTACGGGCTAAATCCAACGCTGCACTGCAAGAGGTAGCTCCCGGTGTAACAAAATGAGCTTGGCGAATACGCCGCTGGTCGAGTAAGTCAATTGTTTCTTCTAACTTTCTCACATGATCGGCCGTAATCCGCAAAGTGATGCCTTCCGCACTGCCTTCAGTGGCTAAGTCGGCATTCAGTAAAATTAACTCCTGTTGCAGACCATACACAATCTCACTTGCCCATGGCTTATCGGCCATAAACGATCTTGCTAATCCCATTGCAGCGTTTGCTTCGTCTACAGTGCCATACGCGTGTACCCGGATATGATCTTTACCAACCCGCTGCTTACTAAGCAAGCTGGTTTGCCCATCATCGCCCGTTTTGGTATACACTTTCATGATAAGTTACTCCCCAAGTAAATCTTTGTTTATTTCGATGCTGTCGATAATCCCTACAATCGCTGCGTCTACGGCAGCCTGCGGTTTACCGACCACATGACGGGCCGAACTGCCTTCCACAACAAGCACCGTTTCACCCGTCCCGGCACCAATTGTATCAACGGCAACCACCGGAGTACGGCCTGTGTCGGAGCAGATTTCTATCGGCCGCACAATTAGCAGCTTACTGCCTGTTAAGCTGTCATCTTTAGGTGTAGCAACTAACGTGCCTATCACCATTCCTACCCACATATGCCCGCATCCTTTCCATTATCTGCATTAGCAAGCGCCAACGACAAATTCAATATGACAATCCCTGGCAACATCGCGTGCCAATGGAGTGATGATATTGCCTTTCGTGACGGTAAGCGTTTTTGCGCCACTCTTCGCAGCCAGTCTGACAGCTTCAGCGTCAATGACTGATTTTATAATAGCCGGTGGTATATCCGCTTTGTCCTTGTGCTGTATTCTTCTTTTTGCTTCTGCAGCTAACTGCCGGACAGAAACAAAGGTAATGCCAAAAGTTTCGATTTTTTTCAAATTGCCGTGTAAAGCATTAACCAGTGTGGGAGCCGGCTTGGCCGTTTGGTATTGTAACCGCATCTCATTGTGCGGATCAGCTGCATCCGGTACTGCCAGCACCGGTTTGCCCTGTAGTAAAGCTTGCAGAATAAGCGTCGTCACAAAAGTATCGGCTACGGTATACGCCAGCTTTGCTGCCGTATTTTGTGTCAGTACCGGTACAACGATCAGTTCAACATCCTTTAATAGTTCGCCTGAATAAGGAGACTTGGCAGTAATAATCTGAATATCAGCGCCCAGTTTTTCTCTGAATTTCGCTATCCCCGCTACTTGTTCCGCCGCCGGTGAAAGTGCCACAATAACCTCGGCACTAGCCTGCAAATATTGCATTTCCGTTAAACCCTTCTCCAGTCCAATCGTTCCGCCGGTAAATATAGCCAGTATTTTGGGCAGTGCCTGGTTATCCTGTATTACCAGCTTAGCCTGGTGACTAAGCTGGCGCATAACTTCAGCGGTAACCAACTCCACCAATTTTTCCTTGTCCATGTCCCACCTCCCCGCCTCGCCGCAAGGTAACGGTATCACCGTTTTTTAGTTCTGCAGCATTGGCTTCATCGGTGTCAATATGAAATTCCAGCCTAAAGTCAGCACTAATCCGTACTAACACATTGTGAAAAGTGCCTCCCCGCAACCCGCCAAATTCCACCGTCACCCGGTCCTTATCGGCAACACCAAGTCTTTGGGCGTCGGCCTGCTGCATATGAATATGCCGGGCCGCGCAAATGACGCCTTGCTTGAGCGTAACTGCGCCGGCCGGTCCCACCACTACAATACCGGCCGAGCCTTCAATATCCCCGGAGTCGCGTACCGGCGGCGCAATACCCAGACTAAATCCATCTGTCCGGGATAATTCAATCTGCGTAAAATTACGTACCGGCCCCAACACCCGGACGCCACGCATAACTCCTTTAGGACCTACTAAGGTTACTGTCTCTTTCGCAGCAAATTCTCCCACCTGTTTAAGGTCTTTCTCAAAAGTTAATGTGTGACCAGTACCAAACAGCGTTTCCAGATGACCGGCACAGAGGTGGATATGACGATTGGAAACACCTACAGGAATAGCCGGTACTACGCTGGCAGCCGGTTGCCCAATTGCCAGCAATACCTTATTTACAATTTCATCGATCATTTCTCGTTCCATAATCTCACCTCTTACGCCCTGCCGCAGCTTTGTTTACCCTTCCAATTTAGGAAGAATTTTTTCAATATCCACATGTGGTCTGGGAATAACATGAACAGACATTAATTCACCAACCCGCTGCGCAGCAGCAGCGCCGCTGTCAGTTGCCGCCTTAACTGCGCCAACGTCACCGCGAACCATAACCGTTACCAACCCGGATCCGATTTTTTCATACCCAACCAGGATAACATTGGCCGCTTTAACCATAGCATCGGCAGCTTCGATAGCACCTACTAACCCTTTTGTTTCTACCATTCCTAAAGCCTCTCCACGCATATCATTCATCCTCCTTGTTATTTTTGTCATAATGCAGGCAAGTCATTTTGGACTCTCCCTTTCTGCGCTGGCAGGCGGGGTCGCCACAAAGGTTGCACGTATAACCCCATTTCTTGCTGTCCTGATTGTTATCCTGAGCTTTGTCAGGCTGATCGTCACCAGCCGGCTCTTCAACTAAACTCACCGGAACCTCAATTATCACCGGCGGTTCCGGGATGCTGACCGGCACTGGCACGGCAGTTGTATGGTTGCTTCTGCCTACCGTTTCTGTAGTAGCGATCATTGCATCCAATTCATGATGGGGCCGTGGGATAACGTGAGTCGCAACTACCCGGTTAATTCTGGCAGCGGCCATGGCACCGGCATCAACAGCCGCTTTAACGGCACCCACATCGCCACTTAGCTTAACAACAACCATGCCGCCGCCCTTGGTCAGTTCATAGCCGAGCAGTTCGATATTGGCCGCTTTCACCGCAGCATCGGCTGCTTCCACAGCAGCTGCTAAGCCCACCACTTCCAATAAGCCTACAGCGTTTTTGACCATGTCTTCACCTCCCCATGGTCTTGAGCAGTTTCTTTCAGTACTTTTAGGATAATTTCCCGCACAACTTGGATCAGTTCTGTTTCTTCTGTTATAACAGCAACAGGCTGTTCGTCTTTAAAGGGAATTCCTTTTATCAGCCGCGCTGCATTGTAGCCGAAACGCCGCCACTCGAAGCAGGTTGCTGTATTTTCAGATACAAACAAAGGCTGATCGGCAGGCAGCTTATGGTGATGAATACACAGCCCCGAAGCTCCGATACCCATGCCCACTCCCAGTTGAGAAATACCGGCTCCCTTGTAGGCAAGAGTGATAACATCTTGTTCCTCATCAGGTATCACAGCATAGGGCACGCCTTCCTCTTCAATGCCGGCTTGAATCTCACGCAGCTTTTGTTCATAGCCCTCATGAGTACAGATGCATAATGCAATACTTGGTTTCGTTACCAGCTGACTGGCCTGCATACTATCACGCCTCTCCATCCTGGTAGGATAGCACTAATCCGGTAGCAACAGCATTACGGGGTCCTTCCGTGCCGCGGATGTTCCCTCTGCCGCAGACGATTCCATATTCGGCCAGTGCGTCCGTAACCATATCGGCAACTTCAAAATCCATCGCCGACCCGCCTACCAGTACGACAAATTCGATATGCCGGATATTACCGGTAGGTGCTACCCGGGCCAGGGAGCGCAGGGCATTGGTGACAAACACCCGCTTCTTCGCTTCCCGGCGGACATGCCTGATTTTATCTAACGGATGGGCAAAGGGGATGGGCACCATATAGCCGTCTTTCAGGATAACCACCCGGGCAAAAACCTGAGGCTCAAGGTGATTCTCGTAAAACCGGACCGTGCCGTCTTCCAGCCTGACATGGTACAGACTCTCTACCTTAGCAAGCGGATATTTTTTAATATCTTCGGCCAGGTCAAAATCTTCCAGGCCAAGTTCGGAATTGATCAGCATGGTTACCATATCACCGGCTCCGCCTAAGTGAATAGACAGCACCCGCTCATCTCTGGTAATGATGGCTGCATCAGTTGACCCGCCGCCCATATCCAAAATAGCCAGTGGTTTGTCGGTACCGGGGGTGGTTAAAGCCCCGCGAATAGCCATGTTGGCCTCTACACCGGCAATGACTACGCTGACGCCCAGCTCTGCTGTCAATTGGTTGGCAATCTGCTGCATGGGAAGACGGCTGGTTTTTACCATCGCTGCTAAGGCTACGGCATTTTCCAGAGCGAATTCACCGGCCAAGCCGCCTTGTACCTTTTGGGGAACAAAGGTATCGACTGCCAGCACATCCTGAATTTTCATTTCTGCTGCCGGCTGGCCTGTAAGCTCACCCATGACCTGACGGACTCTTTCGAGCATACCGCCGGCATTTGTGCCTGCTTCGCCCTGCACATTGGTTACAGGCTGGACGCGTTCCACCGCTTCCATGATCTTACCTGCCCCGGCTTCCACATCAACATCAGCCTTGCCTTTTTGTCCCATCACGGTAACAAAGCCGGCAGGTATGGATCTGGCCTTTACATCGCCTTCGGGGGTGCGGACAACTACTGCCGAGCGGTTGCCGATTAAGGCCCGGGCAATAGGCACAACCATTTTGGTTTCTTCCGGCGTCAGCTCAAATACCGTGGCTATACCATAGGGATTGGACAGAGTCTGGATCGTTTGGCCCGCCTGCGCCACTTCCACTGCAGCCAGCATGCCAACAGGCACTTTTTCAATGAAGGTCACTTCATCAATGACAGGAATTTTGCGGGTAAGGCGGTTAACAATCAGTACGGCATCATCTTGTTTGGCAATAGCCCCTTGCACTGCAATGCCGCGTAATACAGCAGAATTAATGATCTGGGCCGCATCTTCAAAATCAATGCCCTGGGGGATGATGGCAATAACTTTGGTACCGCCGGCAATGCCCCCTAACTGATTTAAAGCAACGGTTATACCGACACCAAGACCCATTCCCCCTGGGGTAGACGGGTTATGGCCAATCATGGTTGACTCGGTGATAATGGTTTCGGTAATGGTTTCCATTGCCAAATCACCGATTACCGGCGTCGCCTCATTTAACCTGATTTGTGTCAAATCCCCTATACTCAAAGCCGCCTTACCAAGCGCCTCTGTTAAAGCAGTTACAATTCCCGGAACGTTGGCAGTTGTTCCCTTTATTCCGGTGGTCTTTACAATACTGCTGGCAAGGTATTGACTTGCCTGACCGCGGGTACTCCGGGCCAAACAAACCTCGGTTGTGGAATTACCGATATCCACTCCTGCAATAATTGGCATATGGCTCCCACCTATTCCGTTCTAAGTCTGTTGCGGCGTTCGTAGACTCCGGCAGCCTCTCTTACAAAATCAGCATTAATTTTAGCGTTGTATTTGGTTGCCAGTTCATCGGCAATAACCAGCAGCTCCTGCTTGGTAGAGCGATAGGGGCGGAGGGCATTATAAATTTCCAATACGCGGTCATCAGGAATAACCGTCAATTCAGCCGCCCGGCGAAGGTTGCCGGCAAATTGATTGCGGCCTACGCCATCAGCAATTTGCGCCTGCAGCCTGAGGGTTTCGGGAGTAATGCGGACATCTTCCGATTTAACATCGCCTTTTAAGACCTTTTCCAGCGTTATATCGGCTAAGCCTTTGCCGGAAGGTGTTTTCAGCAATTCAGGACGCTTAGCAGCCAACGGATAGTCGCGGTCAGGGCATAAACCAGACGGCACGGCAGCCGCAGTGGCCGGAGCTGCTTGCTGCCCCATGGATTTCAGTACTTCCTTGACTAGCTCTTCTACCATTTTGTTATCAATCATTTTAGGTCACCTCCGTCTAGTTAAAACTGTACTCCAGTTCAATGGGTTTTGCGCCAGGCACCACATGCTCGGTTTCTTTAATATGCAGTACCGCCGCTTTGGCCTGGAACTTAGGCCGCGCCATCTGATCATTGCGGGTAGGCACCGGGGTTGGTGATTCTCCTTTGGCATATTTGGCCGCATTACGGCCAATCTGGCGGTATACTTCCAAATCCAGCAGGGGCGATTGCGAAAATAATTCCAGATTGCTGAGGGGCGGCAGGTCTTTTTGATGAATAACGGTGGTTCCTCTGGACTGGATACCGATGGCAATACCGGAACCGCTTAATTTAGTGGCATCATGAGCGGCAAAAGCAACATCGGAAGAGCGCAGTACACGGATAACTCTTGCTTTTACGCCTTCTTCTTCAATACCGGCAATCATCTCTCTCAGCACATCACTATGAGGAACATTAACAATGGTTTTATTTTGATATTTCCCGAAAGCAGGAGCAACGGCAATAATAACTTCATCAGCTTTGGTACCCGGGCGGGCTTCGCCTTTTTCCACCAGTGTCATAGAGCGGCCCAACAGGGCTGCCGGTTTAGACGCAGCCTGGGGCTGTTCCATGCCAGAGAGCACTTGCTTTACTATTTCACGAATTAACTGTTCGTTAATTTGCATCTTGGCGCACCTCTCTTTCTCTTTTATCACACGTCGAAATCAGACGGGCTAATCGCCTGGCGTATGTTCTTAATTTCATCCCAACGCTCTTTGCTCATGCGATAGCCTGTTCCGGGACCACGGTAGTCATTACGGCAATTAACGGCACTGATAACATTCAGGTCTTTGTCGAGAATAGCTGAGGTATGCAGATAATCACCGGAAATACGCTGCTTCAAAGTACCCAGCACATTTTCGGCAACATCGGTAAAGCCGTTTTTAGCTAGCGCCTTCACAATGTCCACACCGGTAATACCCCGCTTCATCATATCTTCGGCTGCTTTCAGGTCTTCGACTATATTGCGGCCAGGCATGTCTTTGGTACCATGCGCATAAGTGGCTGCTTCCACTTCTTCATCGGTAATCGCGGGGAAGCCGAATTCCTTAAATACCGCTTGCAGTGCTTTAGCCGCTTTGTTACGGACCGCAATAACTTCTTCTTCGGAAGCGGGACGCAAGCCGCCATCTACCATCAGATCGCGCTGAATAATATTCCAGTCGTCGTAGTCATCGACATCCCAGTTGGAACCGGCAAACATATTATCATAGTTGGGCGTGCCGCTGTAACCGGAACAAATAAAGTCAGTGCCGGGCAGCATCTGCATCAGGGTGCGTGCTGTGCGGCGAATATCGGAATGGGTAAAGGTCTGGTCATTGCTTGAGGCTACTTCCATATCCAGCATAGTGGTACACAGGTTTTCCGCCAAAATGGCACGGATACCGGAAGGAACGGCTGCCGGTACACCGACGCAGCTTACTGAGCCATTTTGCAGCCCCTGTACTCCGGCCCCCCGGGTAATCATGATGCAGCGGATTTCCAAATATAACATGGATTTGCCTTCGGCATAACCCATTTGCACTTCTGAGCCTGTACCGGAGGTAAAGCGCATTTTTAAGCCCCGTGAGGCATAAGCCGAAGCCAGAAAGGCTTTTGACCAGGGCGTATCGTCGCCATCAACGAAGACATTTTCCGTACCGTAGACGGAAATGGTTTCGGCATAAGCTGTAATGCCGCGCATGCCCAGCAAGAGCTCAGTTGCTTCTTCCAATGCGCACTGGATGAGCACGCCGCCCCGCCCTACCTGACCGCCGATTTGCAGGGAAAGTGCATTAAACGGAGCATAGCGAACAACAGCTACCGTTGTTTCCATCTCATCAAAACCGCGCATAGCCGCTTCAGCGGCATCGGCCGCTATTAACACCGGATTATCCTTGGTATTGGTAATGTGGCATTGATTGGAAGGAATTTTACGGGCTCGCATCTTCTGCATGGCCATCATCATTTCGACGACATTCATGGTATTAAAGACGGCAACAAGTTTGGCTGCAGTCAGTCCACGGGCCACTTTGACAACCTCTTCACGGGGTACATGGATATCCACCAGCATTTTGGCAATATCCGTATCTTCCATGGCCATTGCCTGATCTGCGATGGTTACATCAATTGCGTAATCGGCAATAAACTGATCAATAAAGTCAAATTTGGCGCGCGGCACGCCATCCATTTCGATAACTTTGCCATTTTCAATTTTAATACTCGGTTTAGGATCATTAGGACTGCCCATGGCAATGAGTCCCACTTCGGGCCATTCAACGACAAAACCATCCTGATTGACAGGGCGGGCTGCCAATACTTCAAAACGTTTTGATCTTTTCATCTCTTTCTCCCCCCTGTTTTAGATATACGGTGTTGTTACCGAAGGAGCCGGACCGGCCATTGCTTCAAGCAGTTTTTTACCGACTTCCCTGGCTGCGATGACTGATTGGCGTACTGCGCCGGAATCACCCGTCACCTGCAGGATTACTTCATTTGAATAACTTGTTCCCCCGGCAGGACTGGCATAACCGACAACCTCAACATTGGCTGTCTTTACGGCGACATCGGCCATGAGCACGCCGATAGCGGCCGGCGCACCGACAATTAAGCCGAAGGCTTTGCCGACTGGTGCTCCAAACGCTTTGTTAATAGCATAGCTGGCCCGGGCTGTATATTGCAGCTCCAGATGTCCCGCATCATTGGCATAGACATCACCAAAAGTACGGTTTAGTTCTTTCAGGGCAACTTCAATGGCCCGGCGGGCATCAGAAACTTCTTCGGCACCAAATATAATTAAACTCCCATGACCGGCACCGCCTTTGGTATCCCGGGCAAGTTCAATGGCGACAATTTCAGTATTGGTTGCTTTTACTGCCTCATCGGCAGCCATGATGTGCGGACCTGCGCCGGTACGGGCACCAAGAATACCGATTGAGCGGTATTTGGGATCAAGTTTCATTTTTTCATGCAGCATAGGGTCCACATTGGCAATAACCAAACCAATGGTATCACCGATGGCAGTTCCGACAAACTCAGTAATAGCAGGACTCACGGTCACCTTCGGCTGTTCCTTAGCCGGTGCAGCAGGAGCTGCCGTTTCCATCCGTTTTTTAATTTCATCCATTACCTTTTCAATCAGTTGATCTTGCATTCAATCCACCTCCAAAATAATGCCTATTTAAACTTAGGAAGAATCTTCTCCACATCCGCATGAGGACGGGGAATAACATGGACGGAAATAACCTCACCGACGTTTCGGGCTGCAGCAGCGCCGGCATCGGTAGCAGCCTTTACTGCTCCCACGTCACCGCTGACCATAACGGTAACTAAGCCGGAGCCGATTTTTTCATAGCCGGCCAGTACGACATTAGCCGCCTTGACCATGGCATCGGCAGCCTCAATGGCTCCTATAAGTCCTTTTGTTTCAATCATTCCTAATGCTTCACTCATTTTTTACACCCCCTCTCACTAATGTGTGTTACCAGCTCGGCAAGCCCCGCTCCGGTAAAAGCGGAAACTGCGAAAATCTGCTCTCTCACGCCTGCTTCTTTCAGGCGAAGCTTGGCTTTTTCCCGGTTACCTTCAGGCAAATCGTCTTTGGTAATGACGCCTACAACGGGCCGGGAAAACATAGAAACAAACCCCGGCGGCAGCAACACGCGGCAGTCATTTGCCGCTTGCACCAGAAGTATCAGCTTGGCTTCAGCTGCCGTTACCATGAGCGCTGAATAAAAACGGGGGATTTGGGCATATTCACCGGGAGTATCAATGCCGCCGTCGCAAAAGAGAATGGTTTGGGTTTTTTCCGCCTTGCTTACGCTGTGCTGCAAGGCATGGAGCAGCGATGTTTTGCCCGCGCCAACCGGGCCTACCAGCATAATCATACTGACCCCTACGACCTGGTCAGCTTGGGTGTGGAAAAACCCAGACCTTCGCTCAATACGTTTGTTACCTGACTCAAAGCAGCTTCTACCGCCGATACTGTGCCGGTGATTACCAGCGAACCGGTAAAGCGGTCCATAAAGCCCACCTGCACAGCTGCTGTTTTTGTCGCTACATCAGCGGCAATAATAGCTGCTTCACAAGGGGTGATGGTCAAAATGCCAATTGCACCGCTGCTGCCGATGCCTAGTTTCTCACATAGATCTTTTTTCGGGTTGGCAATCAGGTGGGCGAGTGTCACTTGCTTTCCGGGAACATACTCTTGCACCACTCTCGGTTTTTCTACTGTCATATCACTCTCACCATCTACTTTCCTAATAACTCCTAATAATCAAATTTTAAGAATTATCTTGCTTGTATAAAATTATCCTTTTCTTGCCGTCTACCTTGAGTGGATATTGCTAATGACCTGTACTTAATTGCGCCCTTCAGAACGAGCCGGCTACTCTATACTCAGGTCTAATCTTTTTTTGATAGTACTTTTTTAAGAAGTTGTGATTATTTTGCTTACAAAAGCAAAAAAGGACTGTTTGATAACAGTCCTTTTTTATCAGCTAAGTCCGCTTACGAGAGCAAACAATATACCGGTATTTTATTGCTATTGTTTATCATCCTTTTGTCTTAAACATAAGACCGGTTACTCAACCTGACTTTTCCGGGAGGCTGCCCGGTATTGATTGGGAGTAACGCTAACTTCCTGCCTGAATACCCGGCAAAAATAGCTGGCATCCTGGTAGCCGCACTCCAGGGCAATACGGGCTATCGTCTGATCGGGGTTAGTCAGCATTCGCTTCGCTCTTTCGATTCTTGCTTTTGTTAAAAATTCCACAAAATTAGTGCCTTTTTCTGCTTTAAAGAGCCGGCTAAAGTAAAAGGGGCTTAAATGTACCGTATGGGCCACTTCTTCCAGGGATAAATTCTTATGGCAATTTTTTACGATATAATCACTGGCTTTATTAATAACCCGGGCATTCATGGAATCCCGATTATGGAGCATATTGTCCATAAACCGGTCTAATGCCTCCAGTACCCATTGATGTATTTCGTCCTGCCGAACACAATCCACCAGGTGATTAATTGCATTAAAATTCAGCAAAGTGAGCTGCTCGAGGTTTGCTCCGCCTTCCACCGCCGCCCTTGATAACACAATCAGCAGTTCCAACACGTAGGCCTTAACCGTTTCCATCCTGACCTGGGAAGTGAAGATCTCATCAAGCAATTGCCGCAAAGCTTCCTTGGCCTGTTTACGCTCGCCGCACCGTACTTTATCTAGCAAATCCCGTTCATAATGGAAGGGGTAGTGAATGGGAAGGGGATTTAAATGACCAATATCTTCAATGTGCATGACGTGAGTATCGCTCACATAGCAGCGCTGCCGCAATACGCTAACAGCATCCAGGTAGGATTTATGAATTTCCAGCGGTTCCCGGTAATAGCGGCCAATACCGATAGTAATACTAATCCCCAGTGCCCGCAGAGTACCGGTCTGGAGCTTACCGGCTATTTCCCTTACTTGCTGGGTAGTTTCAGCCTGATCACTACTTTCGCCGCAGCCCAGCAAAATAATAATATTGTCTCCCCCGAAGGGAGTAACCAACGCTTCCGGTCCCAATTGACCGCAGATATGACGAAATACCTGCTGCTTAACAATTTGTTTTTTCGATTCTCCGCCATCACGGGTGATTTGCTTAAAATTGTCGATATCAGCTACTAAAACTACTCCCGGATCAGCCTTCATACCCAGGAAATTGGCCCGCTCCTGAAAGTGAGCCATGTCGCTGATATTGCCGGAAATCAGGTCATATACAAAAGACATTTGAATAAAGGGCATCGCTTCTTCCAGATTTTTGCGCAGCTTAGCTTCCTGTTTTTGTTTATGCTTGTACTGTCCCACTTTTGTGCTTACAGCCTCCAGCGTTTGCAGCAAATCAGCCGGTCGTAAAGGCTTAAGCAGGTATTCCACCGCCCCTGCAGAGAGAGCTTGTTTTGCATAGCTGAACTCATCAAAAGCAGTCAGCATAATAATCATGACTTCCGGCAGCAGTCGGCGTATCTTAAGGGCCGCCTCCAGACCATTCACCTCAGGCATCCGAATATCCATGAGAATAATGTCCGGTTTCTCACTGTCAGCGAGCTGTATTGCGCTTGTTCCATCTCCTGTTTCAGCCACGATGCGTATATCGGGACATTTTTTTTCAATGATATAGCGCAATGCTTGACGTTCCAGTTGTTCATCATCTGCAATCATTAGCGTATACATGCAAAATCTCCCTGCTTTCGTGTTCTATGAATGATAACATAAAGGAAGATACATATAAACATTTGTACCTTCACCTAGCTTGCTGTCAATATTCAGTCCGTATTGGCTGCCGAAATAATGCTGAATGCGCTTATGCACATTAATAACACCAATTCCTGTGGAGTGACCTTGCGTCACTGTTCTTTTTTCCGCCCTGAGCATATTGCGAAGCCGGTCGGGAGAAACGCCAACACCTGTATCGGACACAACAATAATCACCCGCTCTCCCTCTGCCCGTCCGGAGATGCGTATGCAGCCACCATCCTTTTTCGGCTCAATACCGTGAATAATCGCATTCTCCACTAATGGCTGCAGACTCAGCGCCGGAATGGATACTTCCAGCAGCTGCGGCTCTATGTCGATAATAGCCTGAATCCGGTCGCCAAACCGCGCTTTTTGAATAGTCAAATAATCGTTGATATATTTTATTTCATCTTCGACAGTGCGTAACTCTTCAATATCCCGCAGATTATTGCGCAGCAAGTCTGAGAGCGAATAAACGATTTCCTGTGTCTGATTTGCTCCCTCCAGCAAGGCTAGCCGGGCAATGGTATTTAAGGTATTAAATAAAAAATGGGGATTTACCTGCGATTGCAGTGCCTTCAGTTCACTGGCCCGGAGCAGGCTCTCCAAATCAGCCTTTTCTTTCATTTCGGTCATTAACTGCTTTTGAGCAATATTAGCTACTCCCATTTCCACAATATAATTGGACATGATATAAATCAAATCAGCCGCAGCCTTTAATTTATTTTCCGGTATCACTTCAACTATATCGAAAAGTTCAGATAACGCACCTTCATCCATTTGGTAAGGAGCTAACCGGCGGAACATTTCCTGCTTGGCATCAAAATCTTCTTGCGGTAAGACGACTTGCCCGGCTAAGAAGGCACCAAGATATTCATTTTGTACAATAATGGGCGCTGCCAAATCAGTTAAACCGCTATGGCAATGGTAGACAAAAGGACGATGCAATTCTACCGCTTTTCGCCCTCCCCGGTCATCGCAAGCCATACAGCGAACAAAGCCTTCCGGATGAGAACGGATAAAGGTGCAAAACTTGGTAAAATTACTTGGCTTGGTAATTGGCTTGCCATCAGGATCAACAATGACAGCCGCCAGTCCGGTAGCTTCGGAAAACTTATCCTGAATCTCCTGTAACACTTGTGTATTGACAATTTCACCTAAGGAAAACCGGGTGTAATATTGCACAAAATCCCCCCCATACATAAAACAATAAGAATGCATAGGACTTTATTGCTCGTGTTAGGGGAATTATTGGCTACCTCCTGGCCCAGTTCCTGCGTAAAGCAAGAAATCACCATTTGACGGCAAATATATAATATTCCAAATGTTCTTTTTATATCGCTGCTAATTGCACTGCCTCAGGCTGACTTAAGGTAAAATCACAAAGCCTGGCGGTATGATAAATAGCATACACCATCGTCTTCAGCATAGAGACCATCAATATGGCTCCTGTACCTTCGCCAAGAGCCATATTCGCTCTAATCGGCACATCATCTACCAAAATGTTGCCTAGTAAGAGGGCATAGGCCATTCCCGGCTCTTTAGACAGGTGTGATGGGATAGCAAAATTTTCAGTATCCTTATTGATTCTGGCTGCGCAGGCATAAGCCACTGCCGTAATAAAACCGTCAATGACAAAGGGAACTTGCTGTCTAGCACATTCTACCATTGCTGCACAGATAGCAACAATATCAAAACCGCCTACTGATCGCAGCATATCCTCAATAGACCGGAATTCCGCCTTATGGCGCTCAACGCCCTTGGCTACAACTACTCGCTTTCTTCTGAGCACCTCATTAGTGCCACCTGCCCCGTAGCCGACAACGAATTCCGGTAAAATCCCCGTAAGAGCGTGTAAGACAGCTGACGAAGTTGTAGTGTTGCCAATCCCCATTTCTCCGAAAGATAACAGATTGGTACCCTCCCTAACTGCACCGGCAACCATTTCACCGCCAATGCGCCAGGCCTGTTCAAATTCGCTTACCGTCATGGCTGCCTCTTTCATGAAGTTCTTTGTGCCTAAGGCAACCTTACGATTAATACCTGCTGCTTCTTTATGATTAATACCCACGTCAACAACGCTATAGGGAATGTTATTGGCCTGACAAAAACAGCTTATTGTTGCTTTGCCGTCTACCATATTTTTGGCTTGCAAATATGTGATTTCTGCAGGAAAATTTACCACACCTTCTTCCACAACCCCGTTATCTGCCGCAAAAATAAAGTGATGAGGTTTAATCTCAGGGTGCATATAGCCCCAGGCCAGCAAAATTTTGCGCAGGTGTTTTTCCAATAAGCCCAGACTTTCCGGTGGTTTTGCTGCACCATTAATTAATTCATCCACTCTTGCCTGATAATCCATACTTTTCTCCCCCTGTTTTATCATTGTCTTCGCTATATTAAAAAAGACTTGGCTTGCACCAAGTCCTTTAGGACGCAGGTGGAAGCCTATGTCGTTCTTATGCACGCAATCAGAAAGTTATACTTTCTGATAAGATAGAAAAAGCCTAACCCCAAAAGGGCTAGGCTTTTTTAGCAAAATCCTATCCTTCTGGCATTCCTTCTTTCGCGGAAGGTTAATGACAGCCAAAGCAGGCAGGTCTCCTGGCTTACAGATCATCAGAATTCCTGCGCCTTACCGGATTGATTCCGGCGGCATAGGCAGGCCTTCCTTCCTGATTACAGTGGCGCGACCGCGTCGTTTACGGATAATGAGTCCGTCCGAGCTTCCCTATTCTCCTCTCTTAAGCTGAGAGGCACCTGTTTGGTGGCATATTAAGTTGTGAATACCCTATCACTTCTACCTGCAAAAGCATTCTCCTATCAACATTTGCCGGTTAGCAAGATGTTAAAGAATTTAGTAGAAAAAGTACTATTTTACGCTTTTGCTGCCTGTGGTACAAATAGATTATCAGCAAAGAAACTACCAGTTTGTTCAGCTTTAGTACTAAATTGCCAATCTGCTCAGAAGTCCCCGCCTGTGGCTTGTACAAGAAAACATACAATGGTATCCTTTGAACAATACTATAGCTCAGAAAGGACTACAGCATGAATAAAATACACGAATATTTTATGACTCCCATTAGCATTTTGGGTGTAGGCTGTTTGCCACAGATTATAACATATATCAAGCCAATGGCTTGCCGAAAGGCCTTGGTAGTCAGTGATAAAGCCTTAGTAGACATCGGGCTGATCAACGGTCTGCTTGAACTATTATCCAAGGCAGGGATTTTCTACATCATTTACGATAATGTCTCACCTAATCCTACCGTAAAACAAGTCAATTACGGGCTGAAACTGTTCCGGGATAACGGCTGTGATTTTTTGCTGTCTTTCGGCGGCGGTTCTCCTCATGACTGTGCCAAGGCAATTGCCCTGCTGGCGACAAACGGCGGCGAGATTACCAGCTATGAAGGCCTGAACAAATCGAAAAAGCCTTCTGCTCCTCTTATTGCCATCAATACCACTTCCGGTACCGGCAGCGAATTAACCCGCTTTTGCGTAATCACTGATGAAGAAAGGCATATCAAAATGACCATCAACGATTGGCACGTCACTCCCTGCATCGCCGTAAATGATGCCGGACTCATGACAGCCATGCCGCCCGGCCTCACTGCCGCCACCGGAATGGACGCACTTACCCATGCCATTGAGGCATATGTGTCCACAAATGCCACTCCTGTAACGGACTGCAAAGCCATAAAAGCCATTGAGCTTATCTCCCGGAACCTATTGAAAGCGTATCAGAACGGCAATGACCTGCAAGCCAGGGAAATGATGACCTATGCTGAATATCTCGCCGGTATCGCCTTTAATAATGCCAGCCTGGGTTATGTCCATGCTCTTGCCCACCAGCTTGGCGGCTTTTACAATTTGCCCCACGGTCTTTGCAATGCTATTCTATTGCCTGCAGTAATGGAATATAACCTGCCAAGCGCCTTAGATAAATACACCGATATCGCTCAGGCCCTGGGAATTACCATAACCGGCTTACCGGCTGAAGCAAGTGCCAAATTGGCGATTGAAAAGGTCCGCCAGCTAAGCGAAAGCTTAGCTTTACCGCAAAAGCTCAGCGAAGTGCGCGGTTTCAAAGAAGCCGATATTCCCCTGCTGGCAGCAAATGCACTCCACGATGTGTGTTGTCTCACCAACCCCCGCCAGGGTTCACAGTGTGAAGTGGAAAAGATTTACCGTTCTTTAGTATAAAAAGGCCAAAATACACAGGAATACTGCCCGTGATGTACTTTTTCCTTGATGGAAAAGTACCAAAAAATCAAGACCTGTGCAGAAATTGCCTTGTAAAAGGGGACGGCAATTTCCGCAATGGTCGCAGGCTACGAAAACAAGGAACGAAACTGAAAAGCAAAAGGTGACTTACAACAAGTAAGCCACCTTTTGCTTTAAGGAATCACTTTATAGAAAGTTACTCCTTGGGCAGTAATTTCTTTATTTAAAACTTGCAATTGCCTTAGCCCCTTCTACCTCTAACCAGCTCCAAAACAGCACTCTTTTCAGCTTTACTGCAATATGAGAACAATCCGCTTTTGGCTGAATATTAGCTGCGTAAAAAATGGTGATCCCGTCTACCGTTATTTGGTTAAATTGGTCGCTGTCATTGGGCGGGCCAAGCGCTATCACCGGCAGATAGCTGCCGGTGATGTGCTGGGTAGAACAAGCACAACCGCCCATTGCAGGCTCTAACTTCAAACTGATAACAATGGAGCCTGATTGTTGATTGATATACCGCACTGCCGCTTGATCAACAATAAACATAAGCCTTTCACGCTCCCGGCTTTAGTCCCAAAGTCCGGTAAATAGCCGACAGATCCTGCAATAAACTCTTTCTTACTATTTCTTCTTCCAAAACCAGTTCATTGCCACCAACAGTCAGAGTCTCACACAACAATTGTCTTGTCACTGCTGTTATTTTCTCCACTCCGCCTTGTTGGTAAGCCGGCAACAGCAATTCATTAAAATGTTTACTATCTTCAGGCTGATATTCAAAAACCGAACGCCAGAGTTGTATCCACTCTGCTTCTTTGCTGTTTAGTTCCTGCAATACTTTTGCTTTGCCGCCGCCAAGCAAGATTAAAAGAGCGGACAAATAGATGCGAAAAGCCATATTGATCTGTTTCTTTGTCAATTTCTTTTCTAGTACCGTCCTGGTCAAAGCAAACCCACCTTGGGGCTCAACACTGAATATCGTTCTAAATTGTTCATCCATGCCGGCAGTAGCCACAAATAAGACGCGTTTTTGCCGGTCATTGTTTGCGCTTTGAGCTGCCCTGCTCAAATATCGTTGCGTATACCGGCCGACAAGACGGTAATAGGGCCCTTTCACCCCCGCAACCAGATCATGAATAACAGTTACAACAGGGATGGCGCTCACCCCTTTCTCTATACTATGCCCTTGCCTTTGGCCTCTTCCAGTAAAGCCTCCCTAAAGTTCGGGTGAGCAATGCCAATTAAGGCCAAGGCCCGTTCCCGCAAGCTTTTGCCGCGCAGGTTGGCAATACCGTACTCGGTAACAATATAATGGACATCATTGCGCGAGGTTGAAATAGCGGCACCCCGATCAAGCTCACAGGCAATGCGGGATATCTTGCCGCCTGAAGCAGTGGCCGGCAAGGCAATAATGGATTTACCGTTTTTGGAACGGCTGACGCCCCGGACAAAATCCACCTGCCCGCCAATTCCGCTAAACTGTCTGGAACCAATCATTTCGGCATTTACCTGCCCCATCAGATCGACCTGCAAAGCCGAATTAATGGATACCATATTGTCATGTTGCCCAATTACATAAGGATCATTGATATAATCTACCGGCTGCAGCTCAACATGGGGATTGTGATCAATAAAGTCATATAACTTTCTGGTCCCCATGAGAAAGGCAGCCATAAATTTGCCTGCATTGATATTTTTCTTGTTGTTGGTAATGACTCCCGCTTCTGCCAACAGGACTATGCCGTCGGAAAACATTTCCGAGTGAATGCCGAGATCCTTTTTTCCGGTAAGAAACAGTAAGACTGCATCAGGAATGGCGCCAATGCCTAGTTGTAAGGTTGCGCCATCGGCAATCAGACTGGCTACATTTTCACCGATTTGTTTCTCCACCTCGCCAATCACCGGCGGTTTAAGTTCCAGCAAGGGTTCATCTTTTTCCACCAGGAAGTTGACTGCATCGAGGTGAATTCTCGCTCCTCCTGTGCGCGGCAATTTCGCATTAACTTGCGCAATAACCGTTGTTGCACATTCCGCCGCAGCCACTGTATAATCGGCTGAAAGACCGTAGCTGCAAAAGCCTTCTTCATCAGGAGGAGTTATTTGAATCAACGCAACATCCACCGGCAGCAGTTTATCCCGAAACAAACGGGGTATTTCGGAAAAGAAACACGGTGTATAATCAGCCCTTTTTTCTTCTACTGCCTTGCGAGTGGACGCACCGACAAATAAGGCATTATGACGAAAACTGGCTTCCATTCCCGGTTGGGCATACTTGGCAGGACCCATGGCCACCATATGAACGATCTCTACCTGACGAAGCTCAGGCGCCCTTGCTACCAAAGCCTCAACTAATGTGGAAGGCTCTCCGCAGGCATGTCCGGTTACTACCCTGTCACCGGATTTTACAACCTTCACAGCTTGTTCGGCAGAAACAATTTTATCGTGGTATATCTTTTTCCAGTTGTCCAATATAATCCCTCACCCTGCTCATAATCTCTCCTACCAACTCAGCTTCAGCTACCGCAATAGCATCAACAGCCGTGCCGGCCACTGCCGTATGAGCGGTGTCCGCCTTGCTGTAACGGTGGGCACAATTAGCGCTGCAGCCGCTGATGTAGATAATAAAGTCTGCATCAGCGCTATTGAATACAACGGTGCAGCCTTGTTCACTCAGTAGCGCGCCAATGCTTTTAGCAAGGCGGCCACGGTCAATGCGCGGATTACATCCGCCGCAAAAAGTAATGCCAATGTGCTTATTCATATATTATTGTTTATCCTTGCGCAATAACTGCAGCGCTTGCCTGATTAAATCATCACTGGCCTGGTAAACAGCAGCCACGCCGTTAATTTCCGGACAGGCCTGACGCAGTTCCGTCTCCACCACTTCAGCCAGCGTCTGCTGGGCACCGGGGCAGGTTGCACATGCCCCGGTCAATTTTACTTTTACAATACCCTCAGCAGTTATTTCTACCAGTTCAATATCACCTTGATGAGCCTGTAGGGCCGGACGTATCCGCTGATCAATAATTTCTACTATCCTTTGTTTTTGCATAGCAGACTATTTGGCAGGAATACCGGCTATTGCTTTAGCCAGTTCCTTTTTCTGCTCAATATTTCCCTGGCGGGCGATCATAATACGCTGAGCCTGAGGGGAACCGGCACCATGCATGGACTCGGTCCGGTAACCGACGGCAGCTGTTCCGAGCGTGATATTTTCAATCAGCCTCAGAATGCGCATGCGATGCTCGGTGGGAACAGACGAGATACCGCGGAAATATTTTTCGACTACTTTGCCGATCTCGGGATGACGCAAATCCTTTTCAGAAGGCATGGTGACCATTAAGCCGCCGGCAATATCTTCAGCCAGCCGGGCAATTTCGTAGGGGAAGCGGGTTACATTCTGCTTACAAACATTAGCAAGCAATAAATCAATTAAATAGGTGCCGGAGGCAGTTTTATGACCTTCGGCCGAACAGGCAATACCGCAGGCATATAACGTTTCATTCAAATGAACCATTTCAATCAGTTTGTCTTTCAAGTGAGAAGCTTTGGCAGCACCGTTATAGTCGGCAGCCAGCGCTGTTGCGCCAATAAGAACATCACCTACACCGACCTTACAGCCGCCATAGCTTTGACGGTGATAACCGGCAAACCGTTCTACCAGCAAGCCGCTAAACTCGTATTCCCCGCACATGAGGACGTTTTCCCAAGGAATAAAGACATCATCAAAGACCATCAGCGCTTCATGTCCGCCAAACTGTTTGTTGCCTACGTCAATAGTACCCTCTTCCAGTTTGCGCGTATCACAGGACTGGCGGCCATAAATATAATAAATACCTTCAGCATCAGCAGGAGCCACGAATGACACTGCATAATCGGCATCTTCTTTACCCATAGCGATAGTGGGCATAACCAGGATCCAGTGAGAGTTGATAGCACCTGTCTGATGAGCCTTAGCCCCCCGGACAACTATGCCGTCCTCCCGTTTTTCGACAACATGGACAAATAAATCCGCATCTTCCTGTTTGCTGGGAGCTAAGCCACGATCACCTTTCGGGTCAGTCATAGCACCATCCACTGTCAAGTCTTCTTCCTGCATCATCAGCAAAAACTTGTTAAACTTTTCGTGGTAGGTGGTACCCAGTTTTTTGTCCATTTCAAAAGTTACACTGTCAACTGCGTTAATGGCATCCATGCCAACGCAACGCTGAAAACAGGCAGCCGTTTTTTGCCCCAACAGGCGCTGCATTTTTACTTTTTTCACCAAATCTTCCGTGCTTTGATGCAGGTGGCAAAAACGGTTAACCTTTTTACCGGTAAGATGAGAAGTGGCCGTCATCAATTCTTCATACTGCGGATCTTGAGCCAATTCATAAGTCATCTTTACCGAATTCATGGACGGTCTGATAATGGGATGATCTACAGGATTATCCACTACTTCCCCTTGGAGATAAACCTTCAGCTTGAGTTCCCGTAAGCTATCTTCATATTGCTGCGCTGTTTTTAAAGCCATTTGTACTTCCTCCTTTTATTCTGATCCT
>Ga0366780_1010_pt1 | contig 35474 bp, 33 predicted proteins | sample BONcelN113001E11_FD_207073 | JGI IMG/M metagenome (GOLD analysis project Ga0366780, IMG submission 207073) | Enriched cells from coal bed in the Powder River Basin, Montana, United States - BONCAT cells N11 rep2 HSBNCT.N11.300.1.E11 ...
CTGCGACTTGCCGGACGATTTTTCAAACCGCGCCGCGACGGAATTAATGCCGACGCCATACACGCCGCCAGTCACGCCCAGCATCAGCACCGCCAGCATCAGCGCCGGCATGGTGGGCGCCAGACCGATCGCGGGCAAAACAGCCGTCAAGGCCAGCGCGCCCATGAGCATGGTGTTGCGGCCGCCAAAGCGGGCCATGGCGCGCGTCGCCAGCGGATACGACAGCAAGCCGCCCAGACCACCGCACAGCAGCACGAAGGAGAGTGAAGAGTGCGAAATTCCCAGGCCGGCCTGCAGCGCCGGGATACGGCTGGCCCAGCTGCCGAAAATCAGGCCAATCGCTGCAAAAATGGCAGGCAAGGCCACATGCGGCAGCGAACGCGAAATCGAAGCAGAGCGGGAAGTGAAGATAACTGGAGCAGCTTGCATGTAAAGATCCTGAGCAATATTTCTGTAAGGAATACCGCTCTGATGGATGCTGCTCGGAAAAGTTTCTGCGCGGAAGAGATTATTTCAGGAAAAATTTGGCGCAAGAATTTATTGTGAATATGCCTATTTTTTAAGCAACAACGGGAGGCGGATCGCGAGTTTTTCCTGGCATTGCCAGCTCAGTCGATTTACGTAAAACCGTGGCAACGTTGTTATTGGCGGGTCCGCCTGTTTAGCCACAGCTGAATGCCATGCCGGGTTGTTATCGCAGTGCCCGGATCGCCGCCTGAAGCTCATCGCGCCCCTGGGCATTGCCCATCAAGATCAGCGTCTGGCCAGGCTCGACCAGAAAGTCATCCGGCGGGTTGAAGTGCGTCTGTGTACCCGCGCGGATGCTCAGCAAGACATAATGCGCGCTGCGCCGTCCCAGCCGGGCCAGGGTACAGGCCGTGAAATCCTCCGGAATGACCACTTCATCGATGCGCGCGTGCACGTCGGAGCGCAGCATCTCATCCAGAAAGGACACGGCCTGCGGGCGGATCATGGAGGCGGCGATGCGCATGCCGCCAGTGAAATCGGGCGAGACCACCACATCGGCGCCAGCCTTGCGCATCTTGTCCGCATTGCGCATTTCATGACAGCGCGCGACGATGCGCACCCTTGGATTCAACTGGCGCGCCGTCAGGCAAATCATCAGATTGCGGCTGTCGTCGCCGGTGACGGCGAACACTCCTTTGGCATCGGTGATGTCGGCGCTCAGCAGCATATCGTCATCCGAGGCATCGCCTTCCAGATGCAGCAAGCCGGGGTGCCGGGCAAGAAATTGTTCGGTTTCGGCCGGACTGATCTCGATGGCCACGAAGGGATGATGCGTGGCCAGGAGTTCAATACCGACATTGCGGCCGACGCGGCCAAAGCCGCAAACGATGTAATGGTTTTTCAACTTGCGAATGGTTTTTTCCATGCGACGCCTCCGCAGCGCTTCATTCAAATCTGTTTCAAGGAAGAAGACCGTCAGGCTGGAAAAGATGAAGGTCACCGTACCGAAGCCGGCAAAGGATACGAAAGAGGCAAACAGTCTGCCGGCATGACTGGCGCTGAGATCGACGACTTCGCCATAGCCGACCGTGGTGATGGAAATAGCCGTCATGTAAAAGGCATCGAAGGCGGGTGTGCCTTTCGGTCCCCAATACATGAAGCCGAGCGTGCCGATGACCAGCTGCAGCACAAGGGCAACGGCTGCCCAGATGATGCGCAAGCGCACGCGCGCGTTCTGCGCCGGCGGCGCAAGCCGCAACGGCTTTTTGTTCATACCATCCTTTTGACGAAATCTGCCGATGTGCCGCCCTGCCGACCAGCTGCCTAATCTCTCGCCGGTTCAGCGCAAAAAAATTGCCAATGTGCACATTTTTAAGGTTATCACGATCCCTTTTCCAAAGCCACAATTGCAGCCTTGCCAGGCCGGCACGAGCGTTCAGCCTGTGCTCGGTCTATGCCTAACGGGCGATCACGCTGTGCATGATGGCGGGCAGAGCGGCTCCCGCTTGCGCCGCGCCATTCTGCCTGAGCATTTCGCGGAAGGCCGGTTGACGATGCAGCAATTCCTCCACCGTGCCGGTGTCTTGCACCTGGCCGTTTGCCAGCAGCACGACCTTGCTGAAATGCCTGAGCAAATCCATGCGGTGGATCGACGCCACGATGCAGGCATCGGGCAAGGCTGCGGTGATGCGCGCAAGGACCGTTTGCTCGGTGACCGGGTCGAGCGCGCTGGTCGGCTCATCCAGCAGCACCAGCGAGCTATCGCGCGCCGCCAGCAAGCCGCGCGCCAGGCACAGTCGCTGACGCTGGCCGCCCGACAGGTTGCAGCCGCGCTCCGACAAGGGCGTATCCAGGCTCAAGGACAAATCAGCCATGACGGCATCGAAGGCGCTCGTGCGGATCGCCCGGCTGATTTCATGATCGCCGTGCTCTCCCGATAGCGAGATATTGTCGCGGATGGAAGCTTCGAAGACGTCGGCTTCCTGCGCGATGAAGGTGGCGATGCTGCCAAGATGAAGCGTTTCAGCGGCATGCCGGTCATCGATGGCGATACGCTGGCTGGTGGATTGATATTGCCCGGCCAGCACGCGCATCAGGGTACTCTTGCCTGCGCCGCTGGGGCCGACCAGGGCAATGCGTTCCCCGCGCTGCAAGACGAGGCTGACTTTTTTCAAGCCCGAGCTGCCTTTGCCGTCATCTTCATTGGCCGCATGTTCGTATGACAAATCACTGACGTCGATGCGCTGCCAATCCGCGGCAACCGGATCGCCGGCGCCGGCCGGTTCGGGTGCAAACCAGATCGATTCCGCGCTGGCCAGATCGGTGCGCAGGCGCGCCACGGTCTGGAAACGGTCCGCCAGGCCAAGCACGACCAGCCTGGCCTGCTGCGCGTATTGATGGACCAAGAAGATGCCGCCGATGAGAATCGCACCATCGCGCTGGCCCATCCAGACTGCCGCTCCCACCAGTCCCCAGGTCAGTGCCACGCTGTACAGGTCGGCAATGCACCATTTCACTTCCACCAGGGTGATGCTTTTTCTGGCCGGCTCGAAGACCTGGCCGAGCTTTTCCATCGCCAGGTGACGCGAGCTATCCTGCATGCGAAACGACATGATGGTGGCGACATTGCCGAGAAAGTCCAGCAGCCTGGATTGATATTTCCTCTCGGCGGCGTTTTCTTCCCTGGCCAGGCGCATCAGCATCAGGTCAAAGCGCATCATGATCAGGCCAACCACGCTGTAACCCAGCAGGACGGACAAACCCAGCAGCGGCGAATACAGCATGATCGCCACGGCGGCGCCGATAAAATGCACGCCAGCCTTGATGTAATTGAACTGATTCTGCGTGAAGCTGTGCAGCGCCAGCGATGATTGCGACAGGCGCTGCTGCACCTCGCCGGAATGATGCCGGTCATGCCATGCCAGCGGCAGGCGCATCAGCTTGGCGTACAGCGCATTCGTATAATTTTTGCGCACCACAAGCGCAATGCGCCGCTCGCTCACGCGCGCGGGACCATGCAGTGACCACGCTACCACCGCTGCGGCCAGAATCGCCGCGCCGTACCAGGCGGCGGTCGTGAATGCCTGCGTGCCATCCTTTTGCAAGGCATTCAAGGCCTTCGCGCCAAGCCATGGCGACATCAATTCCATCAAGGCGGCGCCCACCAGCATGAGCCAGGTCAGACCTAATTTGATGCGTGCGCCGCTGGCATAGCGCCACATATTGAAATACAGGCCGCCCAGCCGCGGCAATCGGGTACTGCTTTTATCGGAAGGGCATCGGCTGGCGAACTTGCCGCATGCGGACGCGAGAAACTTGGGAAACATATGCGAAAACTACCGGGCGCCCGAACGGGCTTGCCGCCTTTGCTACAGAAGAGGAGAGAAAAACGCAGTGCTTGGGAAAGCGATTGGATGCGGCAAATCTTACCACGCAGAAATCCATTCGATGTCGATCGCTGCGCGTGTTCTAGTGCGTATTGTGGCGTTATGGCGCTACGCAGTTGAAAGAAACTAAATGGCTGTTAGCGAAGCTTTAATTCTCCAATCAATTGCCACTCAGAATAAAAATTTGGGTATTCGGAAAATATACTGTAGAATCCGTGCCCTGCTGATACAGCAAGTTTCAGCGGAGCGGTAGTTCAGTTGGTTAGAATACCGGCCTGTCACGCCGGGGGTCGCGGGTTCGAGTCCCGTCCGCTCCGCCAAACATGTCTCCATCGTCTAGAGGCCTAGGACATCACCCTTTCACGGTGAGTACCGGGGTTCGAATCCCCGTGGAGACGCCACGATTCTGAAAAGTCCCGCAAGGGACTTTTTCTTTTTCTGCCGCCCCGACACGCATTGCGTGCGCGTTGCCAGTCTTACTTCACCAGTCTCATCGACGACGCGAAGCGCCCAAGGATTGCCCGGGCTCACGCTTATTCTCATCCATTATTTTTATCACACGCAAGATATGGCGTGGCATCGACGCGTCACTAAAAAAATGTTGTTAACAACATGAAACTAAACGATCGGCATGTTTTGGCATTTTGCTCTCTGGCGCACGCATAAAAGTCTGCTTGTTATCTTCCCGTCTTATACCAGTTATAAGAACGCGTGATTGGCATCGCGCTGCAGCGCAGCATAATTTAGACGAAATACTTATCCAGTATTCATCAGCATTTCCGGCGTGCCGTTACAGCGGTGTGCCGCAAGAAACGCAAATGGGAGGAAAGATGCACATCGTATTCATTCACGGTCATCGCAGCACAGCCAACAGCTTTAATTTCGTATCGTCGCGGCTGCAAGGTCACAAGCAGATTTTCATCGAGTACGACAGTGGAAACGGCTTCGATGCCAACCACCTCGACATGGTGCAACGGCTCGAGGGCATCCACGATATATTTTTTGTCGCGCATTCGCTGGGCGGCCTCCATGCGCTGCACCTGGCGGAAGAATTGCAGTCGCGTGTTCTCGGCGCGGTGACGATCAGCACGCCCTACGGAGGTAGCGAAGCAGCTGAAGTGCTGCGCTATATGATGCCATTTCATAAGGTGTTCAACGATATCCACCCGCGCAGCATGCCCGTCATCCGCAGCAAGCAATTTGTACTGCCCAATCCCTGGACGAATATCGTCAGCCTGAAGGGACATTCACCGCTCATGGTGGCAGCCAATGATGGCGTGGTGACATTGGCATCGATGCGGCAAAGGGAAGATATCCGGCTGGTCGAAGTCGAGTCCAACCATTTTGAAGTGCTCCAGCACGAGAAGACCGTGGCGACGATACGCAACGCCATACGGGAAGTCGAGCACAGCCGCATGCGGCATGCTGGGTAGCATGCAGGATGTGCCTGGGGGGATCGTTATTGCTCTAGCGGCTTAAGTGGCTTCAGCGGCTTCAGCGCGAGGGCAGGCCGGCCGCGTGGCAAGTGGCCGGATCACTCGTGTAAGCTTGAAGGCCGAGCTGCCACAGGCGCTCCAGATAACAGCCATAGTTGCCGCCCCACTGAAACGCCCGATCATCCTCCAGCAGTCCCGGCAGGTTGGTCAGATCGACTTCCGCAATCTGCAGAGTCTGCCCACGCGTCGCCTGCATCAAGCCTTCGACCAGCAGCATGTCGGAAAGCAGGTAAGGAGCATGCTGATGCGGCAGCTTGAGCCTGGCCGTGGCTTGCTTCGGCGTCAGGCGTGCTAACTTGCCGATTGCCGCAGTCAGATCACGGCGCGCCAGTTGTTCTTCATGTGCAGGCTTGCCGAGCAAATGCGCCACCGCGGGCGCCACGCCATGCGTCACCGGACGGCTGATGGCAGTCATGCTGACTTTCTCGGGCAATGCGCTGCCGATGCCATGCAACTCTGTAGAGAGCAATGCACGCGCCCGGGCAAGTTGCCGTCGCGTCATCGGCTGCAAGGCGCATGGCTGCTCGGTCGTGTGACGGATTGCCTGGCAAAGTTTCTGGTGCCAGATTTTTTGCCCGAGCGCCTGACCGAAGGCCGTGCGCTCTCCGGCGACTTGCAGGCTGCCGCCGCCGATATCCAGCACGTGGCTGCTGGTCAGGCGTTCACCGAGCAGCTTGCGCGCGCCATAGTAGCCGTAGGCGCCTTCGACTCGCTGCGGAATCACCAGCACCGCCACGCCGCTTTGCGCGTGGATGCGGCCCAGGCTGGCAACTAGTTTGCCCGCATCGTGCTGCAAGGCCAGCCGCCAGGCGGAAAAGCCGCCACCCACACGCAGGCAATCCGGGCTAAAGCCGGCTTGCTGCGGCAATTCACGCAAAGCTTCGATGGTCGGCTCGATAACTTCATCCAGGCCGCGCCCGGCGCGCAAGGGAGCGAGGTAATCGATGCTGGAGCGCGTGACCGCCGAGCTGTTGGACGCACCGGCACGAATGCCGGACGAACCCATGTCGAACGCGACACGGCATGGAGCTTCGGCAAAAGCCTGCGTTACAGGCAAAAGCAGCCCGCAAGCCAGCGCGAATAAAAGACGGACCAAGCAATCAGGCGCGCGCATGGGTGCCTATAGGTGCAGGTAACCCATCACGCCCACACCCAGGCCAATGACGGTCGCGCCATACACGGCGCCCAGCATCCAGCGCTTGCGCGTCAGCAGGGTGATGGCCGATAGCGCAATGGCCACCTGGATCAGGGTGGTTGCCAGCGCCCAGCGTCCATGCACATGCATTTCCTGGTCACTCTTCTGGTCTGCGGTCTTTGCCTGCTCCTCGAGCTTTTCTGCTTCAGCCTTGATCTCTTCCTTTTCGAGCTTGTAGCGCTCGACCGCCTGGACGAATTTCTGCTGCGCCTCGCCGCTGGTCAGGGTGACGGATAGTTCGCCCAGATTTTGCTTGTTACTCTTGGCCTGGTAATAATTCCACTGGTTCGATGCAGCAGTTTTCTGAATCGCCGCTTCGTTCTTGTAAAGCAGGGCGGCATTCTGTGAATGCCCGCCCAGGTAACCGAAAATGGCGCCGATGGTGGATAAAATGGCAGTCAAGACTGCCAGACGCGAAGTAAAGCTGTCGCCGCCGTGATGGGCGACGTGCTCGACTTCATGGTCGTGGGGGCCGTGTACATGAAATCCATGACCAGACATGGGGAAACGCTCCTTTGCTTGCTACTGTTGACGATGAACGAAATAAAGAATTCTAACGTATCAACAGCATGCGAAAGGAGCTTTTCCTCCTGAACAATGGCGATGTCAGTGCCGGTTTGGCTGTGTCGGCTGCGTGCCCGTACCTGGCCGCTCCGGCGGCATGGGAGAAGAAATATCTTCCAGCGCGTTATCCGTGTGTTCCCGGGTTTTGGTCGCGAGATCGCCCAGGGAAACCATGCCGACCAATTCCATATTGCGGCTGATGACGGGCATGCGGCGAACTTGCCGGTCGCCCATGTGCTGCAGGACTTCACCGGGCGACTGATCCTCGAAACACCACAATACTTCATCGGTCATGATTTCCGACACCTTGGTGTCATTCGCGGATTTGCCCTCGGCCACGGCGCGCGTAGCGATATCGCGGTCGGTAATCATGCCGACCAGGCGCTTGCCATCGCAGACGGGAACGACACCGATATTCCAGTCGCGCATCTTCATGGCGGCATCCAGGATCGAGTCATTGGGGGAAACGACCGTTACATCGGCCGTCATGATTTCGGAAATGGCTTGCATGATTTCTCCTTTGTTTGCGCACATCGTTGCAGATGCAATCGGCATACTTCGAACTGCAGTAATGCCGGGGCTGGCATTTCCATGCCACAGCCCCATGCAAGCTCAGAGTGCAAAGGAGACAACAAGTTGCGGTTTTGCGCACGTGGCGCTAGTGACTTTTCCCGCCGCCGTCCGGATGCGCGTCAACGGAGGCTTCCTGTTTATTGGGAAACAGCTTTCTCCACAACCAGCCGCGCCCGCTGTCTTCACCGGTAACAACATAATGCAGGGCGTTGGCATTACGCAGCGTCAGCGTCAGCGAAGAACGGGCGCCATGGCGGCCCGCCAGCAGGATGGCGTCATCCGGCTTGAACATGAAATCGTCGCCCGGTAACAGGAAAGCTTCTCCGTCCCGCTCGACCATCAGGATAATTGCTGCCAATGAGTCTTCGCGATGCGCGCTATCGCGCATGAGCAAACCGGCGCTCAGCGGCCGTTGTTCAAGCAAGGCCCGGTGCGCCGCGGAAGCGTCCTGCTGGTTCAGCCGGACATCCCACACCTGGGGGACATGGCCACTGCACAACGATTCCAGGCGGGTGCCCAGCGCCTTGCTCCACTCTTTCTCGGCATGCCGGACCGCTGCCAGAAAGCGCGACAGCAGCGGCGTAGTAATGACGGAAATGCATTCCTGCGCAACGATGCGCGTATGCACCATGCTGAATTCAGCGCGGAAGGTATCGAACAGCAGGTCGCTCGCGGCCTGGTTCTGGCGCGCGACGACAAAGATAGATGGATTGAGCTTCCTCGCCATCATGGCGATCGACAGGTTGTTGACGTCATTCGGGCTGCCGGCGACGATGCCGTGGGCATCCATGATCCCCGCGGCTTCCAGCACATCGGATTCGGTGCCGATGCCGCGCACGGTTTTGATATGCGCGGGCCCCTCTCCCTCCGGATCGATCACAGTCAGCTCGATACCGGGCAAGGACAGATAGCGAGCCACCGACTGCCCGAACAAGCCGTAGCCGCAAATGATCCATTTCCCATGCGGCGGGCGATGCTCCTGCGGCAATACCGTGCCCGGCAGCCCGGTCAGGATTTCGATGAGGCGAAAACGTTCCGGCGACGACACCGCCAGCGCCAGGTATTCAGCAAAGCGCTCGTAGGCATTGACGATATGGTTAGTGCCGAATGATGCCATGCTGGCCGCCACCACCGGACTGCGCACACGTGCCAGCACTGGAATATTCGGATTGAGCAGACGGGCATTGACGGCGATGGCAAGATTGCACTCTTCATCGTTGGTCACGGCCAGCACCCCTTTGCAATAGGGATGCCGCAAGCCGGCCATCTGCAGATTGGTGCTCTGGCTGGCATCGGCCGCCAGCGCGGGATCGTTGGTCTTGAAATCCTCCAGATCCAGCTCTTCCACGCGCTGCTCATCCTTTTCCAGAATGACGAAATCAAATCCCAGGATATCCAGCGCCCGGCAAATCAGGCTGCCCGTTTCGCCGCAGCCGCACACCAGGTAAAAAGGCGCCCGCAAGTGCGTCACCCGGCGGGCGAAGCGCGATGCCACCAGGGTATGCTGGAATGCCTTATCCTGCACCAGCGCCAAGAGCGTCAGGACCGCGTAGGACCAGGCAATGACGGTCATGTAGATGCAGGCTGTTACCCACAGGCGCTGTGCATCGGAAAAGGCCTTGGGGATTTCGCCAAAGCCGATCGTTGTGGCGGTGTAACTGACGAAGTAAAACGCGTGAAAGAAGCTCAGCGGCGGCGACGCCGTGCCATCGTCATTCGCGCCCGGCACGAGCGTCAAGCCCAGCACCGAGATCGCGTACACGACGATCAGCACGATCAACGGCGCGCGCATGCGCCGCAAGACCAGGAAAAAAACGCTATTCATGGCGGGCGTGGTTAGCGCAGTTAGCGCCGCATCATGACGGTTTCCACGACCAGCATCGTGACAGAGATAATATTGGCGAGAAGCGCACCGCCCGACAGCGATACCACGCTGGCCGTCACATCCGGCGTCATGCCTGTGCCGCTGATGTGCATTGCGGTGGCCCAGGTTACGGCTGCTGCGATCAGCTGGAGGTCGGCGACCAGGCTGGTAGAAAGATGGACGGCGCCGATTTGCGTGCGGTCACCGAATTTCAGCACGGTGGCGATCATGTTGACGACGATAGCGGCGAACAGCTCGTAGATGTTGTGCAGTTCCGGGCGCTCGATATCGCCGATGAAGAAGCCGAAATTGAGAGTGGCGGCGAAGACGATGAAGAAGGCGAAGATGACTTTTTCGAGGTTCATGGGGTTTGCATTAGTCTGAGACAACCTGACAGAATAGCATCGTCTACTAAATCTATACAGCAGTTAGCCAGGGATATCTAGCGCCGATGATTTATAAAAAAACAGCAATGTCATAAAATTGACATAAATCAATAATTGAGGACATCGCTGGACTATTCTTATAGAACATGCGCTCTCAGGTTTCTAACAATTGGCCCGGTATTCGATCGCAAAGAAATTGCGGTTAATGGAACTTTTTTTCCAAATAACAATCTTCCTTCTAGTTTTTTATTATTAATAAGCATAAATTATTTAATTCACCCGCATGCACGCCACACCTCGTCCTACCGCAGTAATGCCTGACATGGCCAATGAAGCCGACAATGAAGTGACTCTCCAGGATATTGCGCGGTTCTTAAAAGAGGGGAAACGCTGGATCATTACCACGACCCTTTTTTGTTTATTTATTGGAGGAGCATATGCTTTACTTGCACCTGCCCAGTATGAAGCGACCGCGACCATTGAAATGGCATCAGTGGCAGGTACACCGGTCGAAAAGCCGCAAGTTCTGGCAGATAAGCTAAAACTTCCCCTTTACTATTCCACCGGAACGCATAAAGCTTGCGGCTCCGAAAATGAACTTCCCACCCCGGGAGAATTCCTTTCCGCCCAGCTCAAGCCAGCAGCTAACAAGAATGCCCCGGTGGTCAGCATAAAATATCGGCAAACGACCCCACAAGGCGCGACAGAGTGTCTGGCAGCCGTTCTTGCGGATGTCAAAAGGAACCAAGACATTTCGTTTAAACCGGTGGTTGCACTAAAGAAAAATCAACTTCTTATATTGCAAAAAAAGCTCGACGATGCGGAAAAATTAATTGAGCAACTTCCTGTAAAAAACGTTAATTTTGCCTTTACAGATTCCAAATTTGGCGCGTCTGCCCTGTTATTGGCAACGCTTATGGCAAAGGAAAGTGAGGTCAGGGATTTAAGAAACCAAATCTATGAAATGCAAGTCAATTTAGCAAAACCGTTGACACAGGAAACCAGCTTGGCCACTCCGATTTATGCGTCAAGTACCAAGGTGGCACCAAAAAGTGCGCTCATCATTCTCGTATCTGTAGTCGGAGGCATTGCTTTAGGGATACTGCTTTGGGCAACGCGGAAATCTTATTTAAAACCCTTACGCATTTGGGAACCGGCAATCACCAAACTAAAAAATTAACGAAGAAGTCCCGTTTGGCTCATAAAGTTTTGTACTTTTCGTTCAATTCATGTGAAGAAAAGTTACTTCCATGTCGCTGTAACAAGTAAAGACGTTTAAAATCAAGGGTGCAGTTTCCTTATCTACAGGCAACTATGAAGCCTATCATTTTGCCAACATTGGTTGGGCAAATGATAGGCGTTTTGATTGGCGTTTTTTAGTGTACTGGCATTATGCAACCTTACGCTTCACCCGAGCACGTTAGCAACAATACAGATTCCGAAGAATCGATCAGCCTTGTAGATGTTGTTCAATTATTTAAAGAGGGCAAACGCTGGATTTTGGGTACGGCTATCTGCTGCACCGTCATCGGCACCACCTATGCTTTTTTTGCATCGCCGAAGTATGAGGCTTTCGCAAGTATCGAAATGGCACAGGTCACTGGCACTCCTGTGGAAACGTCAATCGTCCTGACTGAAAAACTAAAACTGCCACTTTACTATTCTCCCGCTACACTTGCTGCCTGCAAGGTAGAAAACAAACAGCCTTCCCCAGGCGAGTTTTTGGCTAATCAGTTAAAACCTTCGTCAAACAAAAACGCTCCCATCCTCAGTATCAAGTTCAGGGCGGAATCCCCGACCATAGCTAGGCAATGCCTTGAGGCCGTACTGGCTGACGTCAAAAAAAACCAGGGTATTTTGTCCAAACCGATTCTTGATATTAAAAAATCGCAGCTAAGTCTGCTGCAATCAAAACTTGAAGCAGCGGAAAAACTATCCGCTCAGCTCCCGGTGGGAAACGTAAAGTTCCAATTTGACGATCCCAAGTTTTCCGCATCGGCTTTACTGCTAGCGACTTCCATATCAAAAGAAAACGAGATCAAGGATTTGAGAACACAGATTAATGACATTCAAATCATGATGGCGGAGCCACAAACTAAAGAAACTTCGCTCATTACGTCAATTTACGCGCCTCAGACAAAAATAGAGCCCAAAAAGCCTTTAATTATTCTCTCTTCGGCGATTGGCGGTATGTTGCTTGGTCTACTATTCTGGATTGGGCGCAAAACAATTCGATCGGCCCAACTTGCTTGAGCTAATAAGATACAAACTTCAAGATAATCCGAATTTGTAAGTGACTGGAACGTCGTCTCTAATATCAATAACAACTTGTGTCATGAAGCACCTGCCCTCGTGCGAATGACCAAGTACAATAATGTCAGCGTAACGTCTAGTTTTTATGCTAAGCAACGATCAATCGTATTTTTGAATTGCACTTGGAGTATTTAATGTACATACCGTATGGCCGCCAAGATGTGTCGGAAGCAGACATCGAGGCAGTTGTAGATGTTTTACGTTCAGACTTCCTGACCCAAGGACCTTCGGTTCCTGCTTTTGAAAAAGCAGTCTCAGACTATTGTGGCGCCAAGTACGCTTTAGCAACCAACAGTGCCACTAGCGCACTACACATTGCCTGTCTTGCACTTGGGGTCGGTCCAGAGGACTGGGTATGGACTACTCCCGTTACTTTTGTTGCAAGTGCCAATTGTGCTCGTTACTGTGGCGCGCAAGTCGACTTTGTCGACATTGACGCTCAAACCTATAACATGAGTGTTGATCGCTTGGCAGAGAAATTAGCGCAAGCTAAAACTCAAGGAAAACTTCCGAAAGCAGTAATTCCTGTCCATCTTTGCGGCCAAGCGTGCGAGATGGAAGCAATTCATGCTCTGTCAAAGCAGTATGGATTCCATATCATTGAAGATGCGTCTCACGCGATCGGTGGGCGCTATAAAGGTAAGCCTATTGGCAATTGCGAATACAGTTCCATCACTGTGTTCAGCTTTCATCCTGTCAAACTCATCACCACCGGTGAAGGCGGGATGGCCCTGACGAATGACCCGAAGCTCGCAGTACACATGGCACGGCTTCGCAGCCATGGAATTACGCGGGAAACCAGCGAAATGACGCATGCGTCGGACGGCCCCTGGTACTACCAGCAGCTTGAACTCGGCTTTAATTACCGAATGACTGATATTCAAGCGGCACTAGGACTGAGTCAAATGAAGCGCCTGGACGAATTTGTCACGAAACGTCATAGCATCGCGGCACGCTATGAAAAGCTGCTGGACAACATTCCGGTTACACGTCCATGGCAGCACCCGGATAGCTATTCAGGCCTGCATCTCTATGTGATAAGGCTGAAGCTTGATGCAATAAAGGCGACTCACAAGGAACTGTTCGAGCGCTTGCGAACCGCCGGTATCGGCGTAAACCTGCATTACATCCCAGTTTATAGACAGCCTTACTATGCAAAAATGGGATTTAATCCGAATGATTTTCCCGAAGCTGAACGCTATTACAAAGAAGCGATCAGCTTGCCGATGTACCCAACCCTAACCGAACAAGAGCAGGAAGAAGTCGTGCAGCGCCTAGTTACTCCAATAGGATATCAAACAATTTTTTAACATTTGTCTTGGCATTGAGAGCGACACGACAGCAATGAATGCTTCATGCGTCTTGTGTTTCTGCCCTATTGTTTTACGCGTCAATGAAAAATATTACTAAACTGGGACTAGGCACAGTACAGTGGGGCGTTCCATACGGAATTAGCAATCAAAGTGGAAAAACCCCTCCCGAAGCAGTTGCTGAAATTTTATTGGCCGCTCAACGCTATGGCGTTAGCATATTAGATACGGCAAGCCAGTATGGTAACGCTGAGTCGACTTTGGGAAAAAATGTGTTATCCGGTTTTAACGTAGTGACCAAAACCCCAAGTTTTGGGACGCCGTATATTGCAGATTCCCAAGCTCGCCAGTTGCTCGACACTTTTGATCAATCCCTTAACAATTTAGGGCTGCGCAGCACATACGGGATTCTTATTCACCATGCCGCAGATCTCCTCGTACCTGGCGGTGAAAAACTGGTTTCATCTCTATTAGCACTGAAGGAGAAGAATAAGGTCAAGAAGATCGGCGTTTCAATTTACGATGGCTCGCAAATCGATCAGATTCTAAATCGTTTCAAACCGGACATCGTTCAAGCACCAGTCAATGTACTTGATCAGCGATTGCTAACAAGCGGCAAGCTTCAGCAACTGAAAGATTTGGGTGTCGAAATCCACATTCGCTCCGTGTTCTTACAAGGCTTACTGTTAATGTCTTTAGATAAGCTTCCGACATACTTCGGACCAATCAGCCCGTTACTAACACAATGGCACTCCGCCGCCGAAGCACAAGGCATGACTCTTACCCAAGCGGCGCTTTCCTTTGTGCGCGACATTCCATATGTTGATGCTGTATTAGTTGGTGTTGAAAGCCCAGAGCAGTTCCATACTTGCGCAAACGATTTTTCTATTACCCAAAGTTTTGATGCACGTGGCTTGTCATGTGAAAATCCCGCATTTGTCAACCCGGCACTTTGGAAAACCCTATGAGCCCTCTTCGTTTAGGTATTCTTGGCCTATCTCCTGGCAATGGTCATCCCTATTCTTGGTCTGCGATCTTCAATGGCTACAATCCAGCTGCTATGGAAGGGTGCGGTTTTCCGGTGATTCCACGTTATCTGGAAAAACAGAAATTTCCCGAAGATGCAATTGCAGAAGCAAAAGTAACCCACGTCTGGTCGCAGGACCGGTCGATTGCGGAGCATATTGCAAAAGCGACGATGATTGAAAACGTCGTAGATCACTATACAGACATGGTCGGAAACGTCGATGGGATTTTATTGGCACGTGACGATGCGGAAACACACTATGAATTTGCGGCACCTTTTCTCGAAGCTGGCTTGCCGATTTATATTGACAAGCCGCTTGCCTTATCCAAGGCCGATGCAAGCCGAATGTTCAACCTGCAGCGATACCCTGGCCAAATTTTTTCCTGTTCCGCGTTGAAGTATGCAGATGAACTTAAGCTAAGCGAAGCAGAATATGCCCGTCTGGGCGAAATCCGCCATATCCATGCAACTGTCCCCAAACAATGGGATAAATATATCATTCATGCCATCGAGCCATTGCTGTCATTGGTGCCCCAAAGAGGCACGCTAAAACGCACCCAAACCTGGCATGAAGGAGAAGTTACGTCGCTAGCAGTTTCTTATAGCAGCGGCCTGCAACTTCTGCTAACTGCGCTCGGATCTGCAAGTACGCCGATCGGCATAAGAGTGTTTGGCACATCTGGATGGACCGACCTGACCTTTAAAGACTCATTCGCAGCGTTCAAAGCCGCGCTTCACGATTTTGTCCAAGGCGTCATTCATCAGGATGTCAGAACCTCTCCCGAGTTTTTGCTCGAGGCAGTAGATCTTGTCGAATACGGAATAATCTAATGAAGCAAAGAACGATATTGTTAACTGGTGCCACAGGGAAACTCGGGCAAGTGCTTGTCCGGCACTTTTTATCACTTGGTGACAGGGTAATCGCCACCGCCCGGACCGACGATGCATTGAACAGCTTGTTCGACGAGCACGCCAATACCGATGATCAGCTAATCGGCATTCAAGTGGACCTGTCTGCGCCAAACAGCGGCATGCAAATTTGCAGTCAACTTGCCTCGCAAAACCTAAGGCCGAACTGCCTAATTAACAATGCGCGCAGCATCAGCTTTTTAGGAGTACAAGAAAATGGCTTGGTCAGCCGCGAAAACTTCGCCAACGAATATTTGCTGGACGTTATCGTTCCCTATGAGTTAACCATGGCCCTAGCGAATCAAGACGGTGCGCGACTTCGCCACGTTGTCAACATTGGGTCACAGTATGGTACGGTTGCCGCGAACCCCAATCTATATACCGATCCGATCAAGCAGTCACCAATCCATTATGGCGTGGCAAAAGCGGCACTCGTGCATTTGACAAAAGAGTTGGCAGTACGGCTGGCTTGCAAGTCTATACGGGTGAATTGCGTTTCCTTCGGCGGTATCGAAGGGCGGGTCGATGAAAATTTCAAGCAGCGCTACGCTCGGCTGTGCCCCTTGGGGCGAATGCTGCGGGAAGACGAGGTGGCCGGTCCTGTGGACATGCTTCTATCTGACACCACCTCTGGCGTTACTGGGCATGTACTTGCTGTAGACGGGGGATGGAGCTTGTGGTAACAAAAAACATTGCGATTATCCTGGCTCGCGGTGGATCAAAACGGCTTCCGCGCAAGAACTTAATGAAATTCCACGGCAAACCGATGCTTGCGTGGACCGTAGAAGCAGCCGTGCAATCCAAACTGTTTAGCCGGGTTCTGGTATCTACGGACGATGCAGAGATCGCGGAAGTCGGACGTGCGTTTGGCGCAGATGTTCCTTTCCTGCGCAATACGGCAGCCGACGACATGGCATCATCGAGCCTCGCTTCGTTAGCTGCCCTTAGCCAAGCGGAACAGCATTGGGGCGAGCAGTATGAGGTTGCGACACAATTAATGGCTAATTGTCCGCTACGCGATGCAAACGACATTACCAATGCGGTGAAGAATTTTATTGATTTAAATGCTGTAGCGCAGATCAGTTGCTTCCGGTTTGGGTGGATGAACCCGTGGTGGGCTGCGAAACTGAATCAAGAAAACAAACCTGAATATGTCTTCCCCGAAGCACGTACTGCACGCTCGCAGGACCTACCGCAACTATATTGTCCAACCGGGGCCATCTGGATATCCCAAGTTGCAGCTCTCAAAGAGCAGGGTAGCTTCTACATACCTGGCCATGTGTTTCATCCATTACATTGGATTTCGGCGATGGACATCGATGACATGGAAGATCTGGAAATGGCGAAAGCCTGCTACTTGGTCAAACAGCAAGGGAAGATCAATTGTTAGTCAATAACGTCGCGATTAGGGTAGATGCTTCACCCCTGATCGGAACAGGCCATTTCATGCGCTGCCTGACGTTGGCAGACGAACTGCGCAAGCGGGGTACCACCGTTCATTTTCTTTGCCGTCATTTGCCTGATCACTTGCGTGAACTGCTGGTCCAAAAACAGTATAACCAGATTTCGCTAACTGGCGGCAACGGGTCAGAACCGGCTTCAAGCGGGCTTGCGCATTCAAACTGGCTGGGCGTAAGCCAGGAAGACGATGCGATTGATACCGTGCGCGCATTGGAAAGCCATGGCTGCGATTGGTTGGTAGTCGACCACTATGCCCTTGATTCAACTTGGGAAAGTCGGATTCGCCAGATTGGGTGTCGCATTCTGGCAATTGACGACCTTGCCGATCGTTCGCATGATTGCGATGTCTTGTTGGACCAGAATTTTTATGCAGATGCGGAAAGTCGGTACGTTGCCAAAGTACCTCAGCATTGCCGTCTTCTGCTCGGGCCGCGCTATGCCCTGCTGCGTGACGAGTTCCGCAAGTTGCGAGAAATAAGCCGAAGCCGCGACGGAACTATCCGGCGCGTGCTGGTTTTTTTTGGTGGATTCGACTCTTCCGATTATACCGGTCGCGCAGTGCAAACGTTGGCGGAGCTTGCCACTCCTGATCTGCAGGTGGATGTGATAATCGGGGCGAAACATCCTGCGCGGACGAATATTGAACTGCTGTGCGCGCACAACGGATTTATATGTTATGTGCAAACCGAGAAAATGGCCGAGCTAATGGCAGCGGCAGACTTGGCAATAGGCGCTGGTGGCGTCGCCACATGGGAACGCTGCTGCTTAGGATTGCCCACCCTGGCATTCTGCACCGCGGAAAATCAAGCCCGCCAGCTTGCCGATGCAGCATCTCAAGGCTGGATCAATGTTCCAGATGCAAATGGCGATTTCGCCTCCACATTAAAATTGCACTTCAAGGGCATGCTGGAGAACGGCTTTCTTGTGCGCGCCATTGCACAGCGCGCAATGCAAGCCGCTGATGGCCGAGGTGTGGCCCGGGTTGCCTCCGCACTCGGCATCACTGGGATCAGCTTGCGCGTTGCCACAGCCGACGACTCAAAGAATCTCTTTAATTGGCGCAATAGTCCTGCAGTGCGTTCTGCCTCGCGCAATACCGCCCCAATTGAATGGGACAATCATCAGCGATGGTTCGAATCTGTGCTTATCGCCCCAGACAGGATTCTTCTAGTCGGGGAGCGTGCGGACACTGTCATTGGCATCGTTCGGTTTGATCTACAAGACCAAGAAGCAGAAGTCTCAATTTATCTGGTACCTGGTACGAAGCAACCAGGTTTGGGAAATGATCTTTTAGTCAGTGCGACCAACTGGCTTACTACTAACCGCCCAGATGTACTCCAAGTATCGGCACATGTCTTAGGGGGCAATATTCCTTCGGAACGGCTGTTTCTTGGCGCAGGCTATAAAGTAGTTAACACCAATTATCTGAAAAGGCTCAAATAAATGTCCAGAGAATTCAAGATCGGCACTCACTCTATTGGGCTGGGTCACGCACCGTTTATCATCGCAGAGATGTCGGGCAATCATAACCAGTCGCTTGAACGTGCATTGGAGATCGTGGACACTGCAGCAAAATCTGGAGCGCATGCGCTGAAGATCCAGACCTATACGCCAGACACCATGACGCTGGATCTGGATGAGCGCGAATTTCACATCAGCGACTCCAAAAGCCTCTGGGCAGGCACTTCGCTTTACAAACTCTATGGAGAAGCCTATACCCCTTGGGAATGGCATAAGCCTATCTTCGACCGTGCGCAGGAACTAGGCATGATTGCGTTCAGTTCGCCTTTCGACAAGACAGCTGTGGATTTTCTCGAAGACCTCAATGTGCCTTGTTATAAGATTGCGTCGTTCGAAAATACCGATCTGCCTTTGATACGCCAAGTTGCAGGCACCGGAAAGCCGCTGATCATCTCAACCGGAATGGCCTCACTTGCGGAACTCGACGAGACCGTGCGCACCGCTCGAGAGGCGGGCTGCAAGGATCTCGTGCTGCTGAAGTGCACCAGCACGTATCCTGCAACTCCCGAGAACACCAACTTGTTGACGATTCCTCACATGCGCGAGTTGTTCGGCTGTGAAATCGGACTTTCTGATCACACCATGGGAGTGGGTGTCTCCGTTTCCAGCGTCGCGTTCGGAGCGACCGTCATCGAGAAACACTTTACGCTTGACCGTGCCGATGGCGGCGTGGATAGCACATTCTCCATGGAGCCTGCAGAAATGCGTCAACTCGTAATAGAGTGTGAGCGTGCGTGGCAAGCGAAGGGCAAAATCAACTACGGAGCTACCGAAGCCGAAAAAAAATCCTTGGTCTTCCGCCGCTCTTTATACGTAGTCGACAACTTGAAAGAAGGCGATGTGCTCACGAATAAAAATGTCAGAGCGATCCGACCCGGCCTAGGCCTTCCGACCAAATATTTGGACAAGGTTCTTGGGCGCAAAGTTACACGCGATGTGGAACGTGGAACAGCCCTAACTTGGGACTTGATGGGTTAAGCAAACGTACCCGCCTCCGTTCAGAAGTCTCTCGATGTCGTTTGCAATATGGCCATTAAACAACCTGAATCTGTTCTGTTTGACTCCCTCAGAGGTGGTGCCGCTCTACTGGTTCTGCTCGCCCATACACAACAGATTCTAATTAACCCAACATGGATGCCATTTTCGCTCTCCGGCCGCAGCCATTATGGCTGGTACATTTATTCGCAGTTGGGTGCGTTAGGAGTGATGGTTTTTTTTGTGCTGAGCGGATATTTAATTGCATGCTCAATCAAAGCCAATATTGATGACAGCGCATCTGCTGCTTTTGACTGGAAGAGGTATTTTAAAGCGCGATTCAACAGGCTGATGCCCCCACTGGCGATGAGCCAGTTGTTGATTCTCGGGATTTTTTTATTTCTTTATTTGTCTGGGATAGCGCTACCGGAATTTTATTCTACCGGGTCGGAACTCTATGTTGCTCGTGAAAAGATCGATTTCAAACTTTTGGACTATCTGGGCAGCTGGCTTTTTCTAAACACCTTGTTTTTTGACGTGCAAAGCCCGGCGGTAAATGGACCATTATGGTCGGTCGCGCAAGAGTTCTGGTTTTATGCCATTGCCGGATTCTTTGTCCTCGGTTTTAGCAAGCGCTGGGGATTTGCCTTGGCTGCAGCAACTGTATTTATTATAGCTATACAAGATAACAAATACTTTTTCTATGGATTGGCTGTGTGGCTTTCCGGCGCAGCGGTCGCTGTGCTGAACAAGAAAAATAGGGAACATCTCCGGAAACACCGTATTGCCGCTTTTCCCTTGGCCATATTGTTAGCCGCTCTTTGGCTCTACATGATTCAGTTCAATGATGATGGTCAAGTAAGAGCCAAGCATTCTTATATCTTCGGGATTTTCTTTGCGGTTTTATTGTTTGTTATGACAAACAGCGAAAAATTGGAAGTTCTGACCAAATCAAGATTGGTTACTTGCATTGCGAGCGTTGCCGGATATTCCTACACGTTGTATTTGATTCACTTTCCCTTGTTACTAACTATTTTCTACATTTCGAACACCATTATTATTGGCAATCCGTTTGCTGTTGCAACAACTGCTATGTTATCTGGTGCAGCAATAATTCTGATCTCGAGGAAGCTCGCCGTAACATTTGAAGATAGACGGTTCTTCAGCCGCCTCCGAACATCTTCAGGCTTGTCGACAAGCTGAGCAATGCGACATCAGGTAATCATTCGCTGACTAAGCGAATGACTTACTTCCAACAATAAAATGAAAGATACGGTCAAATGAAAATTATGTGCCATGTTGGCCCTTGGTCGGCAGAGCAGTATCCCGCAATTGCCAAGGCAATGATGCCAAATGCGGACGTCATCATGATTAGTGGGCATATATCATGTGATGAGACTGGCATGGCATCCCGCTATTACGATTTCCTCGAAGCGCACAAAGGGAGCAATAACGTCGTTTCCGACAATGATCTGGACATGATCAAACGATGCCGCCTGCTGCGCGCGATCGAACTGGATGTAGCAAGAAAGCATCTCGACAGCATGAGATCGGCAATCAGCGAGGCATTCGATGCTGCCCAACCTGACCTTGTGCTCAGTGAAACCATTGATTCTTTTTTGATGGACTTGATCTATGCTGAGTGCATCAAACGTAACATCAAGTTTATCGGGCTAGTTCCGTCATTCATCAATGGATACTTCAGGATTACAGCCCGTGGCGAGTACAACCATTTACGCACTCCTTCTAAGGAAGAGGTAAATAGGGTACTTGCGTTATTGGAAGAAAAAAACTATCACCCAGCGTTTCTGATTGACTCACGCAAATGGCCGCATTTTTCAGTCATAAAGCGTTGGGCAAGAAACTTAATCAAACCTCCTTATTTTATTATCAAGCGAATAATTTCGGGGGAACGATTCAATTATCATTATTGGGCTACACAAATCGTGTCCCTGCAGTGGTTTCATTTTTTCCCAAGGCTTAGTCTTGGTGATCCTGCTTGGGAAAGCAAGCTGAAGTCGGTAACGAAGCCAATTATTTACGTTCCTTTGCAAATGATTCCAGAAGCGACTGTGGACTACTGGTGCAATAATCTTGATGCAGTCGATTATGACAACACGTTGATTCAGTTGATCGAGCATTTTTCAAATGATTTTATCTTCTTGATTAAGGAACATCCGAACGTCCTAGGTTTTAGAAACCCAGCCATTTACAGGAAACTGGCGTCGTACAGTAATGTTCTGCTCTGTCCAACGCACATCAATTCCAACAGGCTCGTGGAATTATGTAGTGCAGTGCTTGTATGGACTGGAACTGTCGGTTTCGAAGCAGCGCTGAGGAGCAAGCCAGTACTGGCACTGTGCGATGCCTACTACATGTCCGGACGAAAATTCAAGGTCATCACACCTACCTCGCCGGCGAGTGAGATTATCAATTTCATTAAACATGACACTTCGCCGCTGTCTGCGGAAGAAAAGCGAAGCATGGTTGAATTTGTGCTAAGCGGTCTAGTGTCCGGCAAATATACTATCGACGGCTCATGGAACCCTGGCAAAGAGCAAGATATCCAGGATGCCAAGAAGCTTGGCGAGTCATTGCGGGTGGCGTTACCCGGCAACTTCATTCATTGATGACCCGTGCGATTATTTTCCAGAAAAGCCGCGTTAACGAACGTATTGTATTTCGCGTTTATGGGAGGAGGAGCGCTACTTGGCGTCCTAAAGTATGGAATATTTGCCAAATTGCTGAATCCCGAATCCTTCGGCATATACAGCCTAGTTTTAACGACATATGTATATATTCTCTACGCGGGCGGACTTGGACTGAATGAAGCAGTAATCAAGATTGGATCCCATGCACATGGCAAAGGACAATCGGAACAGGTCGCCCGATTGCGAGACATATCGCTTGTGTATGGGGGAATTGCGACACTGGTTTGCGGCATCATATATATCCTTGCCATAAAGATTTTCATTAGTGACAAAACACTTGCCAACAGCCTAGCCTTGGCGGGCGGCTTGGCCTTGGCCGCCCTCGAGTTCAATCTGGTTGATGCGACCTTTCGTGCCAGCCAAAAAATTCTATTGTTCTCTGGAATGCTTTTCGCTAAGGGCCTTGCCGTTGTCATACTGGGGATGTATTTGGTGCCAGAATATGGAGCAAACGGCGTCATCGTAGGCGAAATCATCGCATTTATAGGTGTTTTTACACTTGCTTTGATTTTTTGTGGTAACAGATTTCATTTATCACGACTTTCGGACAGCCGTGCACTCTTCATTAATGCCGTAAGGAATGGATTTCCGTTAGTAATATCCATGTTCATCAGAAACATTTCGATGTCTATGGATCGGTGGGTAATGGCAGCGTCCATAGGACTGCTAGCGCTTGGCAAGTACACGTTTGCCATGATTCTTTATCTTGTGGCACTTACCGGGACTGGATTTTTAACAAATATCCTCGGCCCACGTTGGCTGGCAGGATATGCCAAAAATCAAAACGCAAAGCAACTATTTCACCAAATTAAAAAAGTTGTTTTGCATATATTGATTTTGGCAATCATTTCTGCAGGCCCATTCTTTTTTTTAATCAAGTTTGCCCTTCAGTATTTTTACCCTGCTTATGCAGGGGATGATACGCTCATCGCAACAGCCCTAATTTATGTTGGCGTTACGATATTAATGTGTACGTATCTCTTCGATTGGCTGTTTATTGCATTATCTGCAGAAAAGAAATTACTGAGGATAGCTCTCTATACGCTAAGTATTACGGCAATTCTTATTTGCCTTGTGCACACCTTAAATGGCACTATCGAATTTTATGCGGGTGTATTTTTGTTATGCCGTTTTTTTACGGCATTATTGTATATAAAATCCATTGCTATGCTTTTAGAGTGCCACAGTCAAAATTGAAACTCTTTGGTCCTGCATATTGCGAGGGTATCGCGTTAGGATGTAAGTTCGAAGTGGCAAAGCTTTTATATTAATGTGCGATGCCTGATGATTGTATGGCGTCGCAGCAAATCGTGTTTATGACGAAAATCCCCACAAAAAACCCTCAACTCTCATATTGGCTCCTTGGCATTATCGTACTCTTTATGCCATGGGCCGTAATTTTCTTTCTCCGCGTTTTAGGCCCCATCACCTTTCAGCCCTTAGACGCTGAATTTCTATTTTTTTTATTATTAAATTTAACTGCCAGCTTTGTCATGTATAGCGTCGGCTATTTTCCTTTAACGTCTAGAAAGATCACAAACGCAGCTCACATTACTGACGATAGCAGAACACTTAAAAGAATGTTTCACATTCTTTATATCACCACTATCATGTTCGGCGTGCTGGCATTTTATGATTATTTCTTTATTAAGGGTGCAAGCCTTTCAGAGATTGTGGCAACCAGGGAAAAGGAACATATTACCGGGCCGAGAAATTCATTAATTGGAGCTGTTGTCGCACTTCTGAGTGGAGCACCGCCTTTGCTGACAGCACTATTGATGACTACGCGTGAAGTTTACGGACAGAGAAAGCTTATTCTTTATTCCGCTGTCTTATTAGGCTTCGCCGCCATGTTTCTATCCGGTGGCCGAAACCCGTTTTTCATTGGATTGCTATTTATTTTCAGCTTGTATTTCTTTTTCCTGCGCGCACCAAGCTTAAAACGAAATATGAAAAAAAGACCGTTGTGGTTTTGGGGTGCGGGCGCTGCGATTTTTATCGGAATAATTTATTCAATGTACCTGTTCATCGAGCGATCCATTTACGTTGGAGTGGACCTTGATAGCATGCTCGACACTCTCTCAACGAATTATGATTTGTCTGTATATTCGTTATCCTTTGATAGCGAGTTTTTACATGCCGCGTATGTGGTAGCAGTCTTTCTGACTTTCTATGTAACACACGCATTGAATTACATCAGCGATTATTTTGCGGCCTCCTACAGCCCAATGCTGGACGGAGCTTATACAATTCCACACTTAGCTCGTCTAATAGATATTTTGATCGACACTGATAGCTTCAATGAATCGCGTTCTGCGTTGTTGGTAAATGGGGCGTATTTAAGTTCACCCGGTAGTTTTTATGTCGATTTTGGCTATTTTGGCGCAATAGCTATAAGCGGCGCGCTTAGTTTTGTATTTGGCAGCTTGATCGCTCAATTGTCGAGACTTTCTATGCTGCAAAAGCTAACTTTTTCCTACCTTGTAGTGGCATTTATCTTTTATCCCATTTACTGCGTATTTGGTATGGCAAATGGGTTTTCGATAATATTTCTTTTGATACTGATGAGCCTTTCTTCTATGAAGTGGCTAAATCCCTTCTTTAGATCCGTTAAATGTCGCAAGACCAAAACCATGTTTCTGAAAGAATCAGATATATCTGAACAGCCGACGGCCTGATTGACGCACTTCGATAAGCAAATAGCGATTTGATCTGGAGGGACACCTTCAGTAGCGAAAGCAATTCAAAGATTAAAATAAAAAGTATATTTTTTAACAACCATACAAAATTATGGCTTTTTCAACATATTAATTACAAAATATTGCGTTGCCAGTGAACTGAGGAGTCACAAAATAAAATTGTGAAATTTCCTTATCGTACGAGCCTCAATGTAACTAAAGATAATAACCTTTGTTGTTACTGAATTTCTAGATGATTACCGGAAGTTTTACTATTTCGCATGCGATAATCTTACGTTGAGTAAATTTGCGTCTAAGCAGACTAGCTATTTACTAAGCGGGTGGAAATTGGAGCACTTAACTTTGCGCATATCCAAAATCTTAGATTACAACGATAAGCCTACCTAACATCGACATTAATACCGAATAATGAGTCATCCGCCTTATCGCATTTGCAGCAATTGCATCATGGACACCTCCGATCCGAACATCACGTTCGACGATCGCGGCTGGTGCGATTACTGCAACAACTTTCACAGCACGATCCGGCCGAACTGGCATACCGACAATCGCGGCGAACGCGAACTGATGCAAATCGCCGAGAAGATCAAGAAGGCTGGAGAGGGCAAGGATTTCGATTGCATCATCGGCTTGAGCGGCGGGCTGGACAGTTCTTATTTGACTTACGTCGTTAAGGAAAAAATGGGCTTGCGTCCACTGCTGTTCCATGTGGATGCAGGCTGGAATACCGACCAAGCAGTTGGCAATATCGAAAAACTGGTAGATGGCCTCGGCTTGCATTTGTATACTGAGGTAATTAACTGGGAAGAAATGAAGGATCTGCAGGTCGCCTTTCTGAAATCTCAGATCCCAGACCAGGATCTGCCGCAGGATGGTGCATTCTTTTCCACGCTCTACAAATTCGCCCGCCAACACAAGCTCAAATACATTCTTACCGGTAGCAACTTCTCGACCGAATGCTGCCGTGAACCGGAAGAATGGGGCGGCTATCCCGGCATCGACACAACCTTGTTCCGGGACATTCACGCCAAATTCGGCAAACGGCCGCTAGAGACATTCCCGCTGGTCGATATCATGGTGTACAAGATTTTTTATCGCTACTTCCATGGCATGGAAGTCGTCAAGCCACTCAATCTTGTTCCTTACAACAAGAAGGAAGCAGAAGACACTTTGTATAAAAAATTTGGCTGGGAAAAATTCCAGCATAAACACCATGAGTCGCGCTTTACCCGGTTTTACGAAGATTACTGGATGCCGCGCAAATTCGGCTATGAGAAGCGCCGTGCACATTTCTCCAGCCTTATCATGACCGGGCAAATGACGCGGGAAGAAGCACTGGACCGTATCTCCAGGCCGGAACTGGATGAGCACTTCCTTGAGCAGGAATTCGAGTATGTCGCCAACAAGCTGGATTTGTCGGTAGATGAATTGCGCCAAATCTTTGAAGGCGAAAATAAGACGTACCATGCATACAAGAACAAGCGTTATCTGATCGGACTTGGGTCGAACGTCATGCGTACCTTGGGCCTGGAAAAAAGACTGTTTAGATGATTGCTATTATCGACTATGGGCTAGGAAATATCCTGGCCTTTGCGAACGTTTACAAGCGCCTCAACATCCCGGTCACAGTCGCGAGAACGCCCGCTGACCTGAATGGCGCAACCAAGCTGATCTTGCCTGGCGTCGGTGCATTCGATCATGCAATGAAACTGCTGCAAGATGCCGGCATGCGCGAACCGCTGGATGAACTCGTGTCGCAGCAAAAAATGCCGGTACTGGGCATTTGCGTGGGCATGCAAATTCTTGCTAGCGAAAGCGACGAAGGCAGTCTGCCTGGTCTGGGCTGGATTCCCGGGCAGGTAAAGGCATTTCGCACAACGCCGGGCGCTGCCGAGATGCCTCTGCCGCATATGGGCTGGAATGATGTGCAGCCCTCTACCGGGCATGCGCTGTTCAAGGGCATGGAAAATGATGCGCGTTTCTACTTCTTGCACTCTTTTTATTTTGAATGCGCTCAACCGCAACACGCTGTCGCACGAGCTTCCTACGGCGTTGACTTCAGTTGCGCAGTCCAGTCCGGGAATGTGTACGGCGTTCAGTTTCATCCGGAAAAGAGCCACCATTTCGGCATGAATTTGCTGAAAAATTTTGCGGAACTCTGACATGTTGAGACCCCGGATTACCCCTTGCCTGCTGGTCCACAATAACGGTCTGGTGAAGACTGTCGGCTTCAAGTCCCCCAAGTATGTTGGCGATCCGCTCAATGCGGTCAAGATTTTCAACGAGAAGGAAGCCGATGAACTGATCGTGCTCGACATCGATGCTGCAGTCAACCAGGCTGAGCCCAATTACAAGCTGATTGCCAACCTCGCGATGGAGTGCCGCATGCCGCTGTGCTATGGCGGCGGCATACGCACGGCGCAACAGGCGCGAAAAATCATTGGCCTGGGTGTCGAAAAAATTGCCATCAGCAGCACCGCCATTGAAAACCCCGACATTATCCCGAGCATCGCCGATGAAATCGGCCGCCAGAGCGTGGTGGTCGTACTCGATTACAAAAAACGCATGCTGGCGCGAGAGCCGGAAGTCTGGATCCACAACGGCACAAAAAACACCAAGCGCAGCGTAATCGACGTTGCTACCCAAGTCGAAGCGCTTGGCGCCGGCGAAATCGTGATCAACTCGATTGACCACGATGGCCAGATGAAGGGTTACGACGTGGCCATGGCGCAGCGCCTGCGCCAGGCGGTAAAGTTGCCCATCACCATCCTTGGCGGGGCCGGCTCGCTGGATGACATCGGCAAGCTGATCGGCGCATGCGGAGTTATCGGCGCCGCAGCCGGCAGCCTGTTCGTCTTCAAGGGGCCTTACAAGGCTGTACTGATCAACTATCCCAGTCTGGAACAGAGGGACGGCATAATTCGCGCCGCCCTGCCTTCCGGGTATGGGGCCTGAGCCGGCACGCACTGACCGGCATCCATTTAGGGAGTATTAATGTTTTCTGACCAAATTCTGCTCATTACTGGCGGCACAGGCTCGTTCGGTAATGCGGTGCTCAACCGTTTTCTGCACTCGGATCTAAAGGAAATCCGCATCTTCAGTCGCGATGAAAAAACAGGACGATATGCGCAAGCGCTATGCCAGCGACAAGCTTAAGTTTTATATCGGTGATGTGCGCGACTACAATGCGGTACTGAATGCTACGCGCGGCGTTGACTATATTTACCATGCTGCCGCGCTGAAACAGGTACCCTCCTGTGAATTCCACCCAATGGAAGCGGTCAAGACCAACGTCATCGGCACGGAAAATCTGCTGGAAGCAGCCATCACCAACGGCGTTAAGCGCGTGGTATGTCTAAGCACAGACAAGGCCGTCTATCCGATCAATGCCATGGGTATTTCCAAGGCCATGATGGAAAAGGTAATGGTCGCCAAGTCGCGCAATGCTGGACCGAATACAGTTATTTGCGGCACCCGCTACGGTAATGTGATGGCTTCGCGCGGCTCAGTGATTCCGCTGTTCGTCGACCAGCTCCATGCCGGTAAGCCCCTCACTATCACCGATCCGGCCATGACGCGCTTCATGATGACGCTCGATGATGCCGTCGAACTGGTGCTATACGCCTTCAAACACGGCGAGAATGGCGACATTTTCGTGCAAAAGGCACCGGCCGCTACCATCGATGTCCTGGCCAAGGCATTGCTTGGCCTGCTCGACAAGCAGAACCATACAATCAACGTGATCGGCACCCGTCATGGCGAAAAACTGTTCGAGACCTTGTTGAGCCGTGAAGAAATGGCAAGCGCCGAAGATCGCGGCGGCTACTACCGCGTCCCGCCCGATTTGCGTGACCTGAACTACGGCAAGTTCGTTGAACAGGGCGAACGCACCATTTCTGTCAGCGAAGACTACAATTCGCACAATACCGAGCGCCTTGACGTCGAAGGCATGCAGAAACTCTTGCTCAAGCTCGATTTCATCCGTGATCTGATGGCGGGCAAGCCCGCACATGCAATCGACTAAACGACTGCACCATGAAAATACTGATTACCGGCGCCAATGGCTTTGTCGGCAAAAACCTGGTCGCTCGCCTGGGCGAGCACAAGGATGCTGAAGTGCTGCCCTTTACCAGGGAATCGACGGCGGAGCAGTTACGCGAGCAGGTCGGCGCAGCGGATTTCATTTTTCATCTGGCCGGGGTCAACCGGCCTACGGATCCGTCTGAATTTGTCACCGGTAACGCTGAATTAACCCAGACGCTGTGCCACCTGATTGCGCAATCCGGGCGCCGCATTCCTGTGGTGTATACCTCATCGATCCAGGCGGAGCGTGACAATCCCTACGGCAGCAGCAAACGCGCAGCAGAAACAACGCTGACGGCGTTGGCGCAGTCCCAAGGCGGCGGCGTCCACATTTTTCGTCTGCCGAACGTGTTCGGCAAATGGTGCCGCCCAAACTACAATTCAGCGGTGGCGACCTTTTGCCACAATATCTGCCGCGACCTGCCCATCCAGATCAATGACCCGTCTGCGCTCCTTACGCTGGTATACGTGGATGATGTCGTCGATTGTTTTTTGCGACTGCTGGATGGCCAGGGCGACACAGAGCTGTTTCCGCGAGTCGAGCCGGAATACACCACCACCGTCGGCGCGCTGGCCGACCTGATCCGTACCTTCAAGGACAGCCGGCAAACCTTGGTCACCGAACGCGTCGGCACCGGCCTGGTGCGCGCACTGTATGCCACTTACGTCAGTTACCTGCCACCGGCCAGTTTTTCCTACGTCGTGCCGCAGTACAGCGATCCGCGCGGGGTATTCGTGGAAATGCTGAAAACGCCTGACTGTGGCCAGTTTTCCTACTTTACCGCACGCCCTAGCATTACGCGGGGGGGGCACTACCACCATACCAAAACCGAGAAATTCCTGGTGATCAAGGGCGCAGCACGATTCGGTTTCCGCCACATCGTCACTAACGAGTACTACGCCATCGAAACTTCCGGCGAAAAGCCAGAAATCGTCGAAACCGTGCCGGGCTGGGCCCACGACATCACCAACATCGGCCAGGAAGAAATGATTGTCATGTTGTGGGCCAATGAAATTTTTGACAGAGAAAACCCAGATACTTACGCACGCCCGGTAAAACATGAAAAAACTTAAAATCATGACGGTGGTCGGCACTCGACCGGAAATCATCCGTTTGTCGCGCGTGATGGCGGCATTGGATCGGCATTGCGACCATGTGCTGGCTCACACTGGTCAGAATTACGATTACGAACTCAACGAAATTTTTTTTCAGGATCTGGAAGTGCGCAAGCCTGACCATTTCCTCAATGCGGCCGGCAGCAATGCAGCCGAAACCATTGGCAACGTAATCATCACGGTCGATCGCGTGCTAGCGGAAGTCGAGCCGGATGCATTGCTGGTACTGGGCGATACCAACAGCTGCCTAGCAGCGATCCCCGCCAAGCGCCGCAAGATTCCAATCTTTCACATGGAAGCCGGGAACCGATGCTTCGACCAGCGCGTGCCGGAGGAAACCAACCGAAAGATCGTCGATCACACTGCCGACATTAATCTCACCTACAGCGATATCGCCCGTGAGTACCTGCTCCGAGAAGGATTGTTGCCAGACCGCGTCATCAAGACAGGTAGCCCAATGTTCGAAGTCTTGAATCACTATCGAAGCGGCATCGAAGCCTCCGACGCACTCGACAGACTGGGCTTGGAAAAGGATAAGTATTTCGTGGTAAGCGCCCACCGGGAAGAGAATGTCGACTCGGACCGCTTGCTGAGCGCACTGGTGGAGACATTGAACCGGGTCGCCGCCACATATGATTTCCCAGTGATTATGTCCACTCATCCGCGCACCCAAAAGCGCATCGATGCCAAGGGCATTCAATTTCATCCAAACGTGCGCCTGTTAAAGCCGATGGGTTTCAAGGATTACGTCAAGCTGCAGATGTGCTCGCGCGCTGTGCTGTCCGACAGTGGCACTATCAGCGAAGAGTCCTCCATACTGAATTTCCGGGCGGTGAATATTCGCGAGGCGCACGAGCGACCTGAAGCGATGGAAGAAGCGTCTGTGATGATGACTGGCATGAACCCGGATCGCGTGATGCAGGCGCTAGCCATTCTCGAACATCAAGCGAGCGGATCTGACCGCCTGCTGCGTCAAGTGGCCGACTACAGCATGCCGAACGTTGCAGAAAAAGTCGTGCGGATCATTGCAAGCTATACCGACTATGTCAACCGGGTAGTCTGGCAACGCTATCAATAGGCCGACCGAATTGAAGCTTCTTGTTGTAACCCATTACTTTTGGCCGGAAAATTTTCGAGTCAATGACTTAGTCGGCGAACTGGTAAGGCGAGGCCATGAGGTAACAGTATTGACCGGTTATCCGAACTATCCAGACGGGGTAGTGTTCGAAGATTTCAAGGCCAACCCCGAATCTTACGCACAATACGCTGGCGCCGATATCGTGCGCATACCTATGGCACCGCGTGGCAAAGGTTCTGTCCGGTTAGCCTGGAATTACCTGACCTTTACCCTTTCGGCATCCACGCTTGGATTGCTCAGGCTACGAGGCCGCAAGTTCGATCGTATCTTTGTGTACGAGCCCTCGCCGATCACAGTAGGATTGCCGGCGATTGTCATGAAATGGGTCAAAAAAGCGCCGCTCACTTTCTGGGTGCTGGACCTCTGGCCAGAAACCTTGCGCGCTGTGGGCATGGTCAAGTCCGAGCGCGTCCTGCGCCTGGTTGGCCATCTAGTCTCCTTCATTTACCGCCGTTGCGATGTCATTCTCGCGCAATCGCGCTCATTCATCAGCAACATCCGCCGATATTGCCATGCGAGCCAGCGTGTTGAGTTCTTCCCGAGCTGGGCGGAAAATGTGTTCGGCAAAGAGAAGATCGAGCTTGCGCCGGAACTCGCCCCGTATGCCGGACGCTTTAAAATCCTCTTTGCCGGTAATATCGGCGAAGCGCAGGATTTTCCGGCCATCCTGGATGCTGCCGAGCAGCTTAAAACTTGCACAAACATTCAATGGATATTTGTGGGAGACGGTCGCATGGCTTCCTGGGTAGCAGACGAAATTACGCGGCGCGGCCTGCAACGCACCGTCACCATGCTTGGGCGTTTTCCACTGGAGCGCATGCCATCGTTTTATGCCGGTGCAGATGCGCTCTTGGTAACTCTCAAGCGAAATGAAGTTTTCGCCATGACTATCCCCGGGAAGGTGCAATCTTATCTGGCGGCAGGCCGGCCACTGCTGGGTATGTTGGATGGCGAAGGGGCAGCCGTAATCGATGACGCCAAGGCTGGGCTAACTTGCTTCTCTGGCGCAAGTGCGAGACTCGCGGCGCTGGCACGGCAGTTAGCTGATACTAGCTTAGCAGAGCGGCAGGCCATGGGCGCAGCAGGCCAAGCCTGCTATCGCGAACAATTCGAGCGGAATGCCCTAATGGATCGCATTGAACAAATCCTCGCCGATGCTGGCTCACAGACATGAGCAAATATACGATACTTGTTACGGGCGCAAACGGGTTTGTCGGCAAGGCGCTTGCAAACACGCTGGGACAGTCCGCTGAAATTACGGTACGCAGTGCTTACCGCAAGGTGCCAGTTCCTGGCATGGATCAAGTAAGCATTGGTGACATTGGCCCTGAAACGGACTGGTCAAAAGCACTCCAAGGCGTTGATGTGGTTGTACATTGCGCAGCTCGGGTGCACATCATGCAAGATGCCGGCACTACCGAGTCGCTAGCACGATTCAGACACGTCAATGTGGAAGGCACCCGTAGGCTTGCGCAACAGGCCGCCGCCATTGGAGTTCGGCGACTCGTTCTAGTCAGTTCGATCAAGGTCAATGGTGAAAGCACCAGCGGCCGCGTACCCTATGCCCATGACCAGGCACCTACCCCAGAGGACGCCTACGGCATTTCGAAGCACGAAGGCGAACAGGCGCTATGGGAAGTGGCGCGGACAACGGGCCTAGAAGTGGTCGTGGTGAGGCCGCCTTTGATTTATGGCCCTGGCGTAAAAGCCAATTTCAATAGTTTGATGCGAGCAGTGAGCCGAGGACTGCCGCTGCCTTTCGGCATGGCGGATAATCGGCGCAGCATGGTATATCTTGGCAATCTGGTCGACTTGCTGCAGCATTGTGCGATCGATCCACGCGCTCCTGGCAATACATTCCTTGCTTCGGACGGTCATGATATGAGTACCGGCGAACTGGTCCGACAATTGGCCCACGCTATGGGATGCAGCCCTCGATTGCTGCCCGTGCCGCCTGCATTCATGCAATTAACCGCCCGTATGCTTGGCAAAAGCGCAGTTGCAGACCGTGTGCTGGGGTCGCTGCAGGTCGATATCAGCCACACCTGCACCACATTGGATTGGCATCCGCCATTCAGCGTCGAGCAGGGGATGCAAGCTACGGTTGCGCCCCTGCTCGATGCGTCGCGCGTAGCGAACTGATGTGTATCTTCTTTATGCGGAAATCGATACTTTCATGAAAAGACTGTTTGACTTTACTCTGGCTGCCATCGCCTCGCTGATTCTGCTGCTGCCAATCGTGTTCGTTGCCATCGCAGTCAAACTGACGTCGCGTGGGCCGGCCATATACTGGTCCGACCGGGTTGGTCGCAACAACCGGATTTTTAAAATGCCGAAATTCCGGACGATGCGTGTCGAGACGCCTGCAGTGGCTACGCATCTTTTGAAAAATCCAGGGCAGTTTCTCACGCCGATCGGACCCTTCCTTCGCAAATCCAGCCTGGATGAATTGCCCCAGTTGTGGAGTATTCTCAAAGGTGACATGAGTTTTGTCGGCCCGCGGCCCGCCCTTTTCAACCAGGACGACTTGGTCCAACTACGTACTGAGCAGGGAGTACATGCCCTGCCACCTGGCCTGACCGGATGGGCTCAGATTAACGGCCGTGATGAACTGCCGATTCCTGAGAAGGTGAAGCTCGACGTCGAATACCTGCAGAAACGCTCTTTGTATCTGGACGTAAAAATCATCCTCATGACCTTTTTCAAGGTACTACGCAGGGATGGCATTGTGCATTGACGCGATTAGTGTACCTGTACTGCTGATGAAGTAAAATTTGAAATTGCAGCAGAGTTTATCGGTCCAACGCCGATATCTCGGTCACTTACTTTTAATTTAATTTGCCAGGCAATTTATCTTGAATAAACGCTTGCTTATCGTTGGTGCGGGTGGCCATGGCCGCTCAGTTGCTGAGGCAGTATTGGCTGCGAATCAATTTGAATTAGCGGGGTTTGCCGATGATGCTGCACACGCCAGTACGCAGATTTGGGGAATTCCTGTACTAGGCACTACTGCAGATCTTCGCTCTTATCGAAATTATGCAGATGCAGCGATTGTTGCGATTGGCAACAATGCACTGCGAGAAGCATTGTCTGAAAAACTGAGAGTGGCAGGATTTGAACTCGTCACGGTCATCCACCCACGCGCGATCGTTTCACCAACAGCCATTATCGGCGTGGGAAGTGCTATCATGGCCGGAGCAATCGTAGGAACAGAAGCAAATCTGGGACGCGGAGTCATCGTTAACTGCAGTGCGATAGTCGATCATCATGCTCAGGTCGAAGATTTCGGCCATCTTGGCGTGAATGCGTGCATGGCCGGCGGAGCAAGACTGGGGAAAGCCGCCTGGCTGCAAGCTGGCGTTTCGCTTGGCTATGGCGCTAATATACCGCCGGGCACAGTATTAGCCTGTGCTCCCGCTTCCACAAGTTAGAAGATCGGTATAGGAAAGTTTTGAGTTCCCATGCCCAAACTCCTCGCCATCGACGCCCTGCACATTGTCCGCCGCATCTACGAAGCCAACGACGAGACGGACGCCTCGGCAAAAGCCGAAGCGGCCCTGCGGCATGCACTACCATCTTTCCGCCGCCTGCTAGCCACCCATCAGCCAACGCATGCACTGTGCGTCTTCGATTTCGGCGGCCACACCTGGCGCCATGATCTGTATCCCCGCTACCGCGAAAATCACAGCCCGCTGCCAGCCGAACTGCGCGAGCGCCTGCCAGATTTTTTCGACCAGATCGAGTCATCCATTGGCATCAAAGTCATCTCCATACCAGAGCTCGCTGCCAAGGATGTGATCGCCACCGCCGTATTGCGCTGGCTAGGCGAAAACCGCGGCGAAGCCATCATTGCCTCGACCGACAAGGATTTGCATAGCCTGATCGCCCAGGGCGCCATGGTCTGGGATCACTTCAAGGGAGAGTGGCATGACCGGGCATGGGTGGAGAAAAGGTTCGGCGTACCGCCGGAGCGCTTGCCGGAATTGCTTGCGCTGGCAGGCGACCCTTCGGACAGCATTCCCGGCGTGTCCAAAATCGGCGCCGTGGTCCTGATCCTGAATGCAGTGGTGGTCGGCTTCCTGGCTGTCCAGTTGTATCGCAGGCGCAGTGTGTCCGCCTACTCGCGGCCACAGGTGTAACTGCCTAAGTCCGGCGTCACCCTGATCAAGATAAGGAATTCTGCGGCAATCATCGTGCTGCCTCCTGCATTCGTTTATTGAGATGGATAGCGAAGAGTTTGCCATGTGACGCCGAGACGCACATTGATCTTCAGCGCAAC
>Ga0366780_1009_pt2 | contig 34677 bp, 31 predicted proteins | sample BONcelN113001E11_FD_207073 | JGI IMG/M metagenome (GOLD analysis project Ga0366780, IMG submission 207073) | Enriched cells from coal bed in the Powder River Basin, Montana, United States - BONCAT cells N11 rep2 HSBNCT.N11.300.1.E11 ...
CGTCACGATCATCGACCGCGATACGATCGAGCGTACCGGCGCCGCTGCGCTCGATCGTATCGCGGTCGATGATCGTGACGTCGGCGACGACGTCGGTCAGTGACTGTTCCACCCGTGTTGCCGTTACTACGGTGGCAGCGAGCGTGTGTTCTTTACTGGTTTCGGTGCCCGAGTACGCCAGCGCGGAACTGGGCAAGATAAAGGGAGTAGAGAGTACGCATGCAGCCGCAAGCGTGCCCGGAAGCGCGGCAAGCCGCGCGCAAGTACATTGTTTCATGGGAGAGAATGACCCGACAGAAGTCCTCGCTGGCTTCCCCGCCAGTGCATGGACGTTACGGCGACGCCTTGTCAGGCGCAGCCACTTTGTCGGCCGGTATCCGGGCTTGCAGATGCGACCTTCATCACCTTCCCGGCGTTCCAGTAAAGGAGCCAGTGGTATTTGCTGATGAAAGCTGAGCCAGATGGCTCGTCTGCTTACCGTTGCGGGGGCAGCTCAGGTTAGAAGCGCCACTTGGATGCGACTTCCTGATTCCCGTTTAACTGCGGACCAGGAAAGGTCCGCGAGCACCAACATGGGCAAGTGTAGCAGGAAATTGATCGTGTAGAAATCCTTTCGGCAATTCTTTGCCGGTCTTCACGGACGTTAGCATGAAGCGCGGTTGCGCAAGCGCTCAGGGTCGAATAGCATGGTGGCCGCCATCGGTTTTGCCGTGGCAGTTTTTCTCCAGGTGCCCGCAAGGGAGAATCGGGAAGGCGGTGCAATTCCGCCACGTGCCCAACGCTGTGAGGAGGACGTCCGGAACTGAGTGCCACTGATGTATATCGGGAAGGCGTTCCGGATGGACGAATCCGAGTCAGAAGACCGGCCTGGAGAAGGTCAACAACAGGTTGCAAGGCCAGGCAGCCTTTATTCCGGAAGGGGACTACATGGAAAACCAGAACAATTTGAGCGCGCACCAATTTTCCGACGCGGATCGTGCAGCTGTCTATCAAGCCATTTTCAGCCGCCGCGATGTGCGTGGTCAGTTTCAAGCCCGCGCCATTCCTGATGAAGTCCTGGCGCGGATCATCATGGCCGCGCACCATGCCCCGTCAGTCGGCTTCATGCAGCCCTGGAACTTTCTCGTGGTGCGCTCGCAGCAGGTCAAGCAGCGGGTGCATGACGCATTCAAGAAAGCCAACAGCGAAGCCGCGCAAATGTTCGAGGACAGCCGGCGCGAAATCTATGGTCGCCTGAAACTGGAAGGCATCCTCGAGTCGCCGCTCAACCTTTGCATCACCTGCGACCGCGAGCGCACCGGCCCAGTGGTATTGGGCCGCACGCACATGAAGACAATGGATGTGTACAGCAGCGTCTGCGCCGCGCAGAACCTCTGGCTGGCGGCCCGCGCCGAGGGAGTCGGGGTAGGCTGGGTCAGCATCTTCAATGAACGCGATTTGCAGGATGCGCTGGGTATTCCCCATCACATCGTCCCGGTGGCCTACCTTTGCATCGGCTATGTCAACCATTTTCATGACAAGCCGGAACTGGAAAAGGCTGGCTGGCTGGCGCGCCTGCCTGCCGACGAGTTGGTATATCTCGATCAGTGGGGACAAGCGCCTGGCGAAGGAGAGGTCCTGGCGGAGCAACTGCGTCTTCAACAGGCAAGCATTCAGGAGCGTGGCTCTATTTAACGCTTGGCCACTAATCCCGCATTAAATGTATTGAACATTAATGCAAATCACATCCTCATATTCACTTCGAGAACTGAATGTCAAAAGTTTATATTTACATTAGCGATGCCGAAATCAACGTAAGTTATGCGGTCATCGATCTTGAAACATTGCCTGCTCCAACACTGGACGAGGTCATCCTGTCCCAGCGTAACCAGGGCATGGATATCGCCGCTTATCTGAGCTCGGACCAGGTGCGGGCAATCCGCATTGTCCAAAACATTTCTGCAAATGCAATCGACAAGGAGGCCAGGGAATTTTTGTTGCGCCTGGCTGATTTCTGCAAAAATGCAGCCCCATCCCCAACTGGAAAAAGCGATTGGGTAATGATGATCTCGAACGAAAAAGCCAACGTGGTAAGGGTAACGCCCGAACATGCAGCTCAGGCATTCAAGAACGTTCTCGGGCTTCCATGAATAGATGAAAGCCAGAAGCCATCGATATCTTCTTCCATATCGATGCTGCTGAAGGCATTTAATTCGTCCCCGCTTTGCCACCTCTCACACAGCCGTGAGCGAACCGGAAGCTGCCCGGAGAGGTGGTCTTGCGCTGCTGCCCTGGCAATATCCGGATCAAGGGATCAGGCGATTTTTCTGCCTAATGCCGGTGCCTTCTTTGGCGCCCGGCCTGCAGCCGGGCCGGGCAAGGCGCGGTTCGAGTTTGCTGCCTGCACCCTCTCGACGCTTGCCTTCAGCGGCAGGGCGGCTGCGGGATTGATCAGGGGTACCTCGTTCACGAAGGTATCGACATCGCCCTCGTTAAGCTTGAACAGTGACACCGTGCGGACCAGGTCTTGCGCCTGCGCTTTCAGGCTTTCCGCTGCTGCCGCCATTTCATCCACGAGTGCGGCATTCTGCTGCGTGACTTCATCCATTTGCGCAACGGCTTCGCCTACCTGGACGACACCGATGCTTTGTTCCTTGCTTGCTTCGCTGATCTCGCCCATCAGTTCAGTGACCTGCTGAATGCTGCTGACGATTTCATGCATCGTGCTGCCGGCCTGATCCACCAGTGCCGTGCCCTGTTCGATCCGCTCGACGCTCGTGGTAATCAAGGCCTTGATTTCCCGTGCTGCCTGGGCCGAGCGTCCGGCCAGCGAACGCACCTCCGTGGCGACCACTGCAAAGCCGCGGCCCTGCTCGCCGGCGCGCGCCGCTTCCACGGCGGCATTCAGCGCGAGGATATTGGTCTGGAAGGCGATGCTGTCGATCACGCTGATGATTTCAGAAATGCGGTTCGAGGCTTCGTTGATGCCTTTCATGGTGTCGACCACTTCACCCACCACTTCTCCACCCTTGAGAGCAACGGCGCTTGCATTCACGGCCAATTGATTAGCCTTGCGGGCGCTGTCGGCGTTTTGCGTGACTTGCGAGCCGAGCTGTTCCATGGATGCGGCCGTTTCCTCCAGCGAGCTTGCCTGGTTTTCCGTGCGCGAAGCTAGATCACGGTTGCCTTCGGCAATCTGGGTACTTGCGGTTGCCACGCTTTCGGCGCCCTGACGCACCTTGCCCACCACCTTTGACAGGCTGTCTTGCATGGCGTTGAGCTGCGCCATCAGGCTTTGCGTATCACCGCGCTGCAAGAGAATTTGTTTGCTCAGGTCGCCTTGCGCGACGCTTTGCGCCACGCTCGCGGCTTCTGCCGGCTCCGCACCCAGTTGTTTGAGCGAGCGGCGGACGATGGCGCCAATCACGAAAAACAGCACGACTTGGACGATACCGAGGCCGGCCCACAGCCACAGGTTGAAGCGCTTGATGGCGGCGATGTCATCCTTGATGTCGACTGTGACGCTGGCCGCGCCCAGCACCGTGCCCTGGTCGACGCCGTGGCAGCCCAGGCATTTGCTGGAGCGTACTTCTTTCATCGCGATGAAAGGTACGGTGGCGCGCAGCGCGGCGTCTCCCTTATCGTTATGGAGCATTTTGTATTCCGTTTTGCCATTGGCCAGAACACTGCGATCAATATCGTCCACGGGTTGTTCCTGCGGCAGGCCGGGGCCAAATTCATCATCCACCCCCTTGCCGCGGATGATGCGCAATTCCTTGATGCCGTCCGAAATGCCCATCTGCTTGATGAAGTGAGCACGGCCGGGGGCATCGCTGATGACATCCTTGCCGCCAATCTCCATGTCCATCAGGGTGTTCAAGCCATTGATGACGCCATCCACCGCGGTGGTGGTGCGCTCTTTGGCGGCGGTCAGGGCGCGCTGCTCGTACTGGTGCGACAGCCATTGCTGCACGCCGATAAGGACGAGGAACAAGAATCCCTGTATGAGAATCTGCAATTTGCGTTGCAGGCCGATCTGGTTCCACCAAGCGCTGGGCGTTTTCATAATTTTTTTAACGATGATCCGAATTTAAGGGACTACATCCCGTGTATCGCGTATGAACGCGCGCAGGAGGACGCGGCGTGAAGCCAAAACTTACGCTCCCAGGCAAGACAGGCTCACAGTTTTAATGAATAGCAATATTCAGACCAAGCTGCGAAAACGCTGGCAGAAAAAAGGTCAGGCTCGAGTGGCAGTCCAGAAATCGCCTGAAACAACGGGCGCCATACCTTGCCGATTGCTAAATTCAAGAATGGCATGCCGCCAATTCCCAAAAAAGGGAAAAATGCGCGGTGGGGCAGAGGTGAGGCAGCTCTATTAAGTGAAAGTGCCAGCATCCTCGTGACAAATAAATAATGGGCTTAAACGGCCAATTATCATTAATGGCGACTTCACAGATGGATTGGCGAAGATGCGAAAAAACGAATGCATTCCCGATTTATTCCGGAGCCGCCACGGCCAATAGCAAAGATCAATATTTCGAACAAAGCTATCGATATTTTTCGTGATAACAAGGAGTCGGAAAGCGGCCTGCCGAAGGTTTGCATGAACATTTTGCTGCATAATGTTTCTAAGGGAATATCGCAGATGCTGAGCACGGAAATCGACTGTTTTCATGCCCGGCCGCGCTGCTGACATCACGGGAAATGCATGTCCTATATCGTTGCACTCATCGAGCAGTACGGCTTGCCGGTTGTCTTCTTCAACGTCTTCATCGAGCAGCTGGGGGCGCCGCTGCCAGCCTTCCCGACCATGCTGCTTGCCGGCGCGCTGGCTGACGATGCCAGCTATTATTCTCGCGGGATGCTGCTGGCGACTGCCGTGGCGGCTGCGCTGGCAGCGGATTATGCCTGGTTCTGGGCGGGCCGCCGCTATGGCGGCAAAGTCATGGCGACGCTGTGCCGCATTTCGCTGTCCCCTGATTCCTGCGTCCGCCAGACCGAGTCGGTGTATCTGCGCTTTGGCCCGGCATCGCTGCTGGCAGCAAAATTCATCCCCGGCTTTGCCTCGGTCGCCAGCGCGCTGGCCGGCGCCACCGGCACGCGGTCTCGCGTCTTCCTGCTGGCCGATGGCCTGGGTGCGGTATTGTGGGCCGGCTTGGCGATTCTCCTGGGGTCTCTGTTCCGCACCACCGTCGGCGACTTGCTGCGCGTGATGGAAGAGCTGGGCAAATGGGGCGTCATGCTGATCGCTGGCGCGCTGGTGCTGTTTGTTGTCAGTAAATGGTGGCAGCGGCGGCGCTTCCTGAAGTCGCTGCGCATGGCGCGTATCTCGGTCGATGAACTGTATGACTTGCAGCAGCGCGGCAACCGGCCAGTGATCGTCGATGTGCGCTCGCCCCGCTTGCAGCAGGAGGGCCGCATCCCCGGCGCCATCGCCATTCCCGACCATGCGTTCGAGACTTTTGTGCATGACACGCCTACCGAGGGCGAAGTGATCGTGTATTGCTCCTGCCCGAACGAGGTGTCGGCGGCGCGCGTGGCAAAGATGCTGATGCGGCGCGGCTACCATCGTGTGCGGCCGCTGGCCGGTGGCATCGACGCCTGGGTGGCAGCTGGCTACGAGATCGACCGGACAGGAACGACGAGGGAAAGCTACTGACCGTCTGGCGCTGTGCAAGTGCCGGCGGCGTCAATCCGCGTGAGGGCGCTGTTGCATTTAGAGGATATGAAGAGGATATGGAGAGGGGCTGTTCCGGATGCCCGGAGCAGCCCCTCTTCAGCCTTCGCTTTGGTTTGGTTTATCCGAATAGTTTGGAGGCGATTTTGGCGACAGCTTCGCCCTGCGAACGCGCAACCGACAGTTCACTCTGATCCGGCTGACGCGAGCCATCTCCGCCGGCAATGGTGGCAGCGCCATAGGGCGAACCGCCGCGCACTTGGGAAATGTCGAACAGCGCGGGGTTGCTGTATCCGATTGGCACAATGATCATGCCGTGGTGAGCCAGGGTATGCCAGGTCGAGGTAACGGTGGTTTCCTGACCGCCCCCGGTGCCGGTCGAAGTGAACACGCTGGCGACTTTGCCGACCAGGCCGCCCTTGGCCCAGAGTCCGCCGGTCTGGTCAAGGAAGGTACGCATCTGACCCGACATGTTGCCGAAACGGGTAGGCGTGCCAAAGATGATGGCATCGTAGTCGCCCAATTCTCCAGGGCTGGCAACCGGCGCGCTCTGTCCACTCTTGCCGCCTGCCGCCTTGAAAGCATCTTCCGGCATCGTTTCCGGCACGCGCTTGATGGTCACTTCGGTGCCTGGCACCGAGCGTGCGCCTTCGGCTATGCTGCTTGCCACCGTCTCAATGTGGCCATACATCGAGTGATAGAGTATCAGTACTTTTGCCATCTCAACTTCTCCTTTAGGTAAAAGACACGTCAAGCCGGTAAAACAATAGACTTCCGGTTAAACATAACGTGACTGGACTGCCGGGGCCAAGTTCCTGCCCCGGCATGGGACATCATTGATCGCGCCTGCACCGCGAATGGAACGGATCAGCGCAGCGATTGCCGCTTGCTGGCGGTATCAATGCTGGGCGAGCCGGCGCCATATTTGGCGAACAGCAGGTAACCGCCGGCCATCGCCAGGTTTTTCATGAAATTGTTCATCTGGCCCGGTTCGGCAAAATTGGTATGGGCAACGAAGGCAGTGGCAATGCTGAACAAGGCCAGTATCAAGGCAACCCAGCGGGTCTTGAATCCGAACAGCAGGGCCAGGCCGCCACCAAGTTCGATCAGGACCACCAGGGGAGTCACCACGCCGGGCATCGGCAAGCCGATGGAGGCAAAATATCCCTGCGTGCCGCTATAGCCGGTCAGCTTGCCCCAGCCCGAAATGATGTAAATCTGCGCCATCAGTACCCGTGCTGCGATTTCCAGTGCCTTGTCCATGGTCGTCTCCTGTCAGGTTGATATTGCTTTTTGCTACTTTACCAATCTATATTCATCTTCAGCCCGGCGCAAGCAAATGCCGGACGAGTGGCGATGAATTGCCATTATTAAATTCGAGCAGAGTTTCGCCGCCAGGGCGCACTGCAATCGTATCTTCACCCATTGGCAAGCCTTCGATATGGAGCAATGTGGCATCGGGGAGGCTAATGGATCTGGCTTTCCACTGGCTGAGAAACTCGGCGGTTACCCGGCATAGGGCAAATCGAATAACAGGACTTCGGCCTGTCCGGCCTGGCCGAGAATCACGGAAGGCTCGTCTGAAATTTTCAGCGCGTCGCCGGTTTCCAGCGGCACGCCGTTGACGGTCAGCTTGCCGCGCGCCAGGTGCACGTAACATGCACGCCCCGGTGCCAGCGGCAGTTCGATGCGGTCGGCGCCATCAAAGAGCGCGGCATACAGCGCAGCATCCTGGTGAATCAGCACGGAACCGTCACGGCCATCGGGCGAGGCAATCAGGCGCAGCTTGCCTTGCTTGGAGGCGGGGTCGAAATGCTTTTCCTCGTAGCCCGGCGCAATGCCTTTCACGTTCGGCTCGATCCAGATCTGCAGGAAATGCACCAGCTCGCTGCTCGAATGGTTGTATTCGCTATGCATCACGCCGGTGCCAGCGCTCATGCGCTGCACGTCGCCGTAGCGCAGCACCGAGCCGTTGCCCATGCTGTCCTTGTGTTCCAGCGCGCCGTCGAGGACATAGGAAATGATTTCCATGTCGCGGTGACCATGGGTGCCGAAACCGCAGTCCGGCTTGACCCGGTCATCGTTAATCACCACGAGCGGGCCGAAGCCGGTATGGTCCGGATCATAGTAATAACCGAAGGAAAAGCTGTGGCGCGAATCGAGCCAGCCATGGTTGGCCCTGCCGCGCTCATTGCTTTTACGGGTTTCCAGCATGATTATCCTTTTCAGCTTTCTTTCGGCTTTTCATTCGATGGATTCGAATTGGTCTGCGGAGCGGGTCTGGTGCCTTGGGCAAGGCGAATGCTCTCTGGCAGAAACGAATCTCTTTAAGTATAGAGAGCGCTTTGATAATTGAAAAACGGAAAATTTACCGTCTTTTCATCGAAATTTTCGAACATTTATTCCGGGCGCAGAGGTTTCCAGGGCCGCCATGCGGCCTGTCGCCATTGCGCTTTTTGATGCCATTAGCGCGGGGTGAATGCCGCGCGATGATCGTGCGCTATCCGTGTCTTATCCGTGCGGTATTCATGCGCTATGCGCGCGTCAAACCATCTCTGCCGTGTGGCGCGGCGAAATCCAGCAGCGGTCCAATCGGCACGATCCGGGTCGGATTGATGGTGGGATGGCTGCGGTAGTAATGTCCCTTGATGTGAGACATGTCGACTGTCGCGGCGATGCCCGGCCATTGATACAGCTCGCGGGTATAAGCCCACAGATTCGGAAAATCGCGCAGCGATTTGAGATTGCACTTGAAATGGCCGTGGTACACGGCATCGAACCTGAGCAGCGTGGTGAACAGCCGCCAGTCGGCTTCGGTAATGCGCTCGCCCACCAGATAGCGCTGTTGCACCAGGCGCGTTTCCAGCGTTTCCAGTGCCGAGAACAGGGCGGTGGCGGCTTCTTCATAGGCGTGCTGCGTAGTAGCGAAACCGGCACGGTAGACGCCATTGTTGACGTTCTGATAGACGAAGGCATTGATCTCGTCGATTTCATCCCGCAGCCCTGGCGGACAATAATCCCCCGGCGCTGCGCCCAGCGCATCAAAGGCGCTGTTGAACATGCGGATGATGTCGGCGGATTCATTGCTGACGATCGTGCCGGTTTTCGTATCCCAGAGGATGGGCACGGTCACGCGCCCGCTGTAGTCCGGCTTTGCCGCGGTATAGACCTGATGCAGATAACTGGCATGATTAATCGGGTCGCCAATCACCCCGGCATCCGGCTCGAAGGTCCAGCCCTGGCTGCCCATGAATGGATTGACGACCGAGACGCTGATGAGGTTTTCCAGTCCCTTGAGTGCGCGGAAGATCAGCGTGCGGTGCGCCCACGGGCAGGCAAGCGACACATAGAGGTGATAGCGGCCGGCCTCGGCGGCAAAGCCGCCGCTGCCGGTAGGGCCGGGCGAGCCGTCTGCGGTCACCCAGTTGCGGAATTGCGCCTCGCTGCGCACGAAGCATCCCTCGGTAGCATCGGTGTCATACCACTGATCGCTCCATTGTCCCTTGATCAGCAAACCCATGTCGCCCTCCGAAAAATACAGTGAATGAATTCGCGCTGCACATCGGCATTCACCGGTGCGCAGCGCCTGTTCCCTGGTGTGCAGTTAGCGTGCAGTCCGCAGAATACCGGGGATTGGGCGTTCCTCCGCGATTTTCATTTGTTCACGCTCGATGACCAGCAACATGCCGCCCAGGATGGCCAGGTTCTTGAGGAACTGGGTCAGCTGGTTCTGATAGCTGGCTGCGTCGGCGCTCCAGAAGGCGTGGAAGATGACGGTCGTCGGGATCAGGAACAGGGCGATCACCAGCGCCGCCCAGCGTGCCTGCCAGCCGGTGATCAGCATCAGGCCGCCGCCGACTTCGATCACGATCGTGGCAGCCAGCAGCAGCGGCGCGAAAGGCAGGCCGGAGCTCGACATCCAGCCGGCGACATAGGAAAAAGCCAGGATCTTGTTAATGCCGGAAATGAAGAACAGGGCGCCAAGAAAGGCGCGGCCGGCAGGATATGATAGTTTGGAAGTGTTTTGCATGACATGCTCCTTGAAATAATCGTAGTTGCTTAATTGGTTAATTGGTTGGCTGATGAATCAATAAGGCAAATCGAACAGCAGAATTTCCGCATTCCTGCCCTGGTTCAGCGTCACCGCCTGCTCTTCGCTCAGCTTCGCCGCGTCGCCGCCAGTGAGCGCCACGCCGTTGACGGCGACTTCGCCGCGCACGACATGGACATACGCAATGCGGCCCTGCGCCAGGGGATGCGTGGCCTGGTCGCTGCCGTCGAGAAGCGCGGCATACAGCGCAGCATCCTGGTGAATCAGCACGGAACCGTCACGGCCATCAGGCGAGGCAATCAGGCGCAGCTTGCCTTGCTTGGAGGCGGGGTCGAAATGCTTTTCCTCGTAGCCTGGCGCAATGCCTTTCACGTTCGGCTCGATCCAGATCTGCAGAAAATGCACGGGCTCGGCGTGCGAATGGTTGTATTCGCTATGCCTCACGCCGGTGCCGGCGCTCATGCGCTGCACATCGCCGTAGCGCAGCACCGAGCCGTTGCCCATGCTGTCCTTGTGTTCCAGCGCGCCGTCAAGAACATAGGAAATGATTTCCATGTCACGATGCCCATGGGTGCCGAAGCCGCGCCCGGCCTGCACCTGGTCTTCGTTGATGACGCGTAGCGGACCAAAGCCGACGTGATTGATGTCGAAGTAATCGGCGAATGAAAATGAGTGTTGCGATCTGAGCCAGCCGTGATCGGCACGGCCGCGTTCATGACTTTTGCGAATTTGAAGCATGATGTTCTCCGTATCAGTTTTCGATCAGGATTGCCTGACGCTGGTTTCGCGATAAGCCTGGTTTGGCTTTCTTGTGCAATAATTTCGAAAGAGAAATTAGAGCATCGCCAGCGGTTTAATCCTGATATTGAAGGGAATTGCTTGGTTGAGTGAAGTATGGGCTTGCAAGACGAAAAAGAAAAACGGAAAATTTACCAACCTATATTCGAAAAAATCGAATGCTTAGAATTAGCCTGGATGCGCTGCAAATCATGGATGCGATCGACCGCCGCGGTTCGTTTTCCGCCGCCGGCAAGGAATTGTTTCGCGTGCCGTCGACGATTTCCTATACGGTCTCCAAGCTGGAGGATGAACTTGGCGTGCAGCTGTTCGAGCGCATGGGGCCAAAGGTCAGCCTGACGCCGGCAGGGCAGGAGTTGCTCACGGAGGGACGTTACCTGCTCAAGGCCGCCAGCGACCTCGAATCGCGCGTGCGGCGGGTGGCCTCGGGATGGGAAACCGAACTGGCGATCTGCCTGGATGCGATGTTTTCCGGCGCCGCCCTGCAGGAAGATATCGCCGCGTTTTGCCAGGTGGCCGACCAGACGCGCTTGCGCATCGGGCAGGAAGTGCTGTCGGGAGCCTGGGAAGCCTTGCTGGACCGGCGCGCCGACCTGCTGATCGGCGCGGCCGGCGAGGGGCCCTCGGGCGGCGGCTACTCCGCCGAGCCGATCGGCAAGCTGCCCTTCGTGTTCGTGGTGGCACCGACGCATCCTCTCGCGCGCGTGTCGCGCCGGATTGGCAAGGCCGAGTTGCACGAGCACCGGGCGATCGCCATTGCCGATTCTGCGCGCCATATGCCGGTGCGCACCGTCGGTCTGCTGTTCGGGCAGGATACGCTGACCGTGGCCGACATGCATACCAAGTACCAGCTGCAACTGGCTGGGCTCGGTTTCGGCTTTCTGCCGGAGCCGTACGCGCGTTCCGCAATTCAGCGCGGCTTGCTGGTGGAGAAAAAAGTCGAGGAAACCAAGCCGGACGAGACTTTTTACATGGCCTGGCGCACGGGTGAAGAGGGTGCGGCGCTCAACTGGTGGATCGAGCGCATGCGCAGCGGGAAAGTCATCGAGCGCCTGGCGGACTGGATGGCCGCCATGCCGAAGGATTGAAGGGCGCGCAGAAGGATTAAACGGCGCGATTACTGTTTCGGCACCACGAAGCGCCAGCGCGAGCGCGACGGTTCGGCCTTTTCGCAGCGTTCCACGAACAGCGTGCGCCAGCGGTGCGTCTTTTCAAAAGTAGAGTCGGATTCGGCGCCAACCGTCAGGCACAGGTTGGAGCCGGCCAGTTCCACGCGGCCATCCTTGTGAAAGGTAAAGCGCTGCAGCTTGTCCGCTTCCATGAAGGGCGATTTCTCGCCGCATTCGCGCGCCGCCACGGAAGCGCCGGGCAGGGCGCGTGAATTCAGTCCGGCGACGGTGGCGCAGGCATCGTAGGCAGGAAAGCGGATGCGCTGGCCATCGATCACCACCGCTTCATCGGCATAGAGTCCGGGCTTGCAATTATGCGCGGTCATTGGCAAATCGAAGCGGATGTAGTTGCCGGAGCCAAGGATGTCGATGCAGTAGCCGTCTTGCGGGCGGTCGAGGTCGTTAATGAGGCGCAGGTGCCCGGGCGTGGCGCCCCTGGCCGGGGCTGCCGGCGCCGCCAGGCTTGTGTTGGCGATGCCCATACCAAGCAGCAGGAGAAGCTGCCACGCTGATGCGCGGCGATGAAGAGTTTGCATGTTAAAAGAAATTGTTGAGTCGCCTTATTATGCCGGATCGGCGCCCCAGGCACAGGGCATGGGGCGCCGAGGCCATCAGCGCTTGCGCTCGAGCGCATCCCTGACGCCGTTGCCATAGGCCGGGTCGATCCTGTCGAAGTGCGCCAGCTGCCGCTCGATGATGAAACTCGGCACGCCCTGCATGGCCGCCGCATAGTTGGCATACAGGCGCTGTTTCTGCTCATCGTCGAACAGCTTCCACAAGGCGCGCGGCTGGCCATAGTCGTCATTGCCTTCGCGGTGGTCGTAGCGATCGGCATTGCCGGCAATGCGCAGCAGCGGCTCCCTGAATTCGGGCCTGGCCACCGGGCCACTGAAGGAGTTCGGCTCGTAATACGCATTCGGATTATCGTTCAGGTGTCCGAAGTAATTCATCGCGCCATCCTTGTGGTAGTGATGCACCGGGCACTTCGGCTGGTTCACCGGCAGATTTTCGTAGTGCGTGCCGAGACGGTGCCGATGCGCATCGGCATAGGCGAACAGGCGGCCCTGCAACATCCTGTCCGGCGAGAAGCCGATGCCGGGCACCACGTTGGAAGGCGACATGGCAACCTGCTCGACCTCGGCGAAATAATTGTTCGGGTTGCGGTTCAGTTCCATCACGCCGACTTCGATCAGCGGGTAATCCGCATGCGGCCAGACCTTGGTGAGGTCGAACGGATCGTACGGCGTCTTGTCGGCATCGAGCTCGGGCATGACTTGCACATACAGGGTCCACTTCGGGAAATCGCCCTTGTCGATGGCGCCATACAAATCTTCCTGGGTCGATTCGCGAGTTTGGCCGATCACCCCGGCGGCTTCCTCGTTGGTCCAGTGACGATGGCCCTGCTGGGTCTTGAAGTGGAATTTCACCCAGAAGCGCTCGCCATCATTGTTCCAGAACGAGAAGGTGTGCGAGCCATACCCATTAATGTGGCGTACGTCGGTCGGCAAGCCGCGGTCCGAGAACAGGATCGTAATCTGGTGCAGCGATTCGGGCGATTGCGACCAGAAGTCCCACATGGCCGTCGGGCTGCGCAGGTTGGTGCGCGGATGGCGCTTCTGCGTATGGATGAAATCGGCAAACTTGAGCGGATCGCGGATAAAGAATACCGGCGTATTGTTGCCGACCAGGTCCCAGTTGCCTTCCTCGGTATAAAACTTCACCGAAAAGCCGCGCACGTCGCGCTCGGCATCGGCGGCGCCAAGTTCGCCGGCGACGGTCGAAAAGCGCGCAATCAGCTCGGTCTTCTTGCCGACCGTGTCGAAAATCTTCGCGCGGGTGTATTTGCTGATGTCGTTGGTCACCGTGAAGGTGCCGTAGGCGCCCCAGCCCTTGGCATGCACGATGCGCTCGGGGATGCGCTCGCGGTTGTGGTGGGCGATCTTCTCGATCAGTTGCCAGTCCTGCATGAGCACCGGGCCGCGCGGGCCAGCGGTCAGGCTGTTCTGGTTATCGGCAATCGGCGCGCCGGCGGTCGTAGTGTGGTAAGGGCAGTTGCTCATGGTGGATCCTTTCTTTTATGAGTATGTCAGTGCGCGGTTGCAAGGCTGGCCAGCATGTCCATCCAGTAGTGCAATTCCTGAGCTTCGGGTGTGATGTGGTGCATGGCGGCGTCCTTTCATAGATTTTGTTGATGGAAGCCACTTTACCAATAGCTATTAATTCCATCCAATTAATTGTTTTTATCTATGTGATAGGCGGAGCGGCATGCGCATACGCAGCAGCCGGTTCAAGCATGAACCGGCTGCAGGTTTGATCGATCCGGAAAGGTAAGGGGCAGGGAGTTAGAGGCCACCCTGATTGGCCGTCAGCGCCGAAAGGATTGTCATCCCCCGGCACTTAGGCAAGAATGTGCATCACTTGATGCATACCGTGCGCACCTGCTTGATGTCGGTGATACCTGAAAGGACTTTTTCGATGCCATCCATCTTCAGGGTCAGCATGCCGTCTTCCAGCGCAGCCGCTAGTAGCTGGGCCACGCGGGCATGTTCCTGTAACAGTTTCTTGATCTTGTCAGTGCCGGTCATGAGCTCGTGCAGGCCGACGCGGCCCTTGTAGCCGCCGCTGCATGCGTCGCAGCCGACTGCCTTGTACAGAGTGAACTGTCCCTGCGGATTGGCGTAATTCTTTTTCCAGTTCGCCAGCACCGCCGCCCGCCCGGCATTCGCATCCGGTTTGAAGGCTTCGGTATTCAGCAACTCTTCGCAATATTCATTGAGTAATTGTTGGAGTTCTTCCGGTGTCGGCGTATAGGCGATCTTGCATTTGCCGCACAGGCGCTTGGCCAGGCGCTGCGCCAGGATGCCGAGCAGGGCATCGGCGAAGTTGAACGGATCCATCCCCATGTCCAGCAGGCGCACGATCGATTCCGGCGCGCTGTTGGTGTGCAAGGTGGAAAACACCAGGTGGCCGGTCAGCGAGGCTTCGATGCCCATCGCGACGGTTTCCTTGTCGCGCATTTCGCCAACCATGATGATGTCCGGATCGGCGCGCAGGAAGGCGCGCATGGCGGTGGCAAAGTCGAGGCCCGACTTGCGGTTCACCTGCACCTGGCGCAAGCCTTTCTGCGTGATTTCCACCGGGTCTTCCGCGGTCCAGATCTTGGTGTCCGGCGTATTGAGGAAATTGAGCACCGAATGCAGCGTGGTGGTCTTGCCGGAACCGGTCGGGCCGCAGACGAAGAACAGGCCATAGGGTTTGCTGACAGCTTCCTTCAGGCGTGTCAGGTTATGCGGCAGCACGCCCAGCTTGTCGAGCGGGAGCGGCTCGCCGGCCGCGAGGATGCGCATGACGATGTCTTCGACGCCGCCGGCCGAGGGAATGGTGGCGACGCGCAGTTCGATATCGAGCGGGCCGAATTTCTTGAACTTGATCTTGCCATCCTGCGGCTTGCGGCGCTCGGAAATATCCAGGTCGCACATGATCTTGATGCGCGCTGCCAGTGCATTGCGGTAACTGGCGGGGATCTCGATGTAGTTTTCCAGCGAGCCATCCTTGCGGAAGCGGATCTGCGTCTTTTCCTTGCCGGGACGCGGTTCGATATGGATATCCGAGGCGTTCTGGCGGTGGGCATCGACGATGACCTTGTTGACCAGCTTGACCAGTTCATTGTCGGCGGCGGCCGACAGTTCGGCATCGGCAATCTCCCCATCCTCTTCGCCGCCATCTTCCATGCCCGACAGCAGGTCGCCCACCGAAGTCGTGTCTTCCTGCGCGCCATAGAACAGGTCCAGCGTCTGGCGGAAGTCATGTCTGGTGGTGACGCGGAAAGCGAAGCGCGACTTCGGGAAGATATTGGTCAGAAGCCGATTGTTCCTGACGTGTTCCGGATCGGTCGACACGATGACGATTCCTTCCGGCGTTTCCTCCACTGGCAGCCACTGGTTTTGCTCGACGAAGTCGCGCTTGAGGCTCTTCAGCAGCTCGAGCGGCTTGACGCGTTCCGGCTTGTGAGGCTCATACGGCACGCCATAAAATTTGGCAAGCGCCTGGCCCACCGTCGCCAGCTTGAGCTGGAATTCATTGACCAGCACTTCCTCGATATCGACATTCTTGCGCCGTGCCGAGCGCGTAGCTAGTTCGAATTCCGGCGCCGACAGCACCGCATCGGCCACCAGCGAATCGTACTTCGAGCGCACCAGCGGGGAGGGCTTCAGACGCTGCGTAAAGGCGATGGCGAGCGTGGCGCACAGTTCCTTGACGCCTTCTTCCTCGACATCCGTAAACGGCTTGCCCGAGCGGCTGTTAATCAGCTGGATGATGCCCAGCAGTTCGCCGTTTTGCGCGTCCAGCAAGGGAGCGATCAGCATTTGCCTGGTGCGGTAGCCGGTGCGGCGGTCGACTTCGCGCAGGAAGGTCAGCGGCGGATTGTGCGACTTCAGTTCGGCTTCATCGTAGACATCGCTGACGCGCACGATCCTCTTGAAATAGGCAGCATAGCCGGCGATGCTTTGCGGCGAAATCGGCAGCTCGAGGTCGGAAAAGGAATTCAGCCCGGTCTTGACCTTGGAAACGATGAAGGATTTATCGTTGCTGACTGCATAGATCGTGATGCGGTCGCAGTCGAACAGTTCGCAAATATCCGTCGGCAGATCGAGCATGATCTGGTCCAGGTTGCCGGTGGCGTGGATCTTGTTCGTAACGGCGTGGAGCTTTTGCAGAAACTGCAGGCGATTGTCATCGCCGCCAGCCGCGGCATGGTTGATTTCGGAACTCAGGACTGTGCTCATGTCGTTTTTGTAATTAATTGGCAGCGCAAGTGGGCAAACGGACGACGGGCAAGCGACCCCGTATCACGAAAATGTATCATGCTATGAATCAACTTTGTTGGTAAATGGTAATTATTCCTTTCCCTGAAAAGAGCGTTGTAAACATGAATAAACCAGCGGGAATAAACCGGGATTTTTATGGTAATCGCCACGAAGTCGCCTCAAAGTCTTTACCCGCCGACCGTCCCGCAACATTTCCAAAATACAATATGCTATCTTTCCGGCAACTGCATCTATTTTCCGCGGCAACTGCTTTTACTCTCCGGGTAGGCATGCCAAGAAAAACTCACAGCAAGAAATGAACTGGACGCTTAGATGAAATTGTGCGTACTCGGCTGCGCCGGCGGGATTGGCGGGCGTGAAAAGCTGACCACCAGCCTGATGGTGGATAGCGATATCCTGCTCGACGCCGGCACGGGCGTGACCACGCTCGGCCTCGATGAGCTGTCACAAATCCGGCATATCTTCATTACGCACAGTCACCTCGATCATGTCGCCGGTCTGGCGCTGCTGCTGGATGCGGTACAGGTCAACAAGAGCGGCGCGATCACCGTGTATGCCACACAAAAGATCATCGACGCGCTGAAGAAGCATTTGTTCAACTGGATCCTGTGGCCAGACTTCACGACCATCCCGAATGAACACGCGCCGGCGATGCGCTGGCAGGCGCTCGATTACGGCGCGACGATTGAACTGGACGGCCGGCGGATTACGCCGTTGGCAGTCAACCATACGGCAGGGTCCGCCGCCTACTGGGTACGCACTGCCGGCGGCGGCTTCCTGTTTACCGGCGATATGGGGTCGACGCCCGCCTTGTGGGAACACGTCGCCCGCGAAAAGCCGCTGAGCCAGGTGATCGTCGACTGTTCCTTCACCAACGCCGATCGCACCCTGGCGGACATGTCGCTGCATTTTTGCCCGGAGACCCTGTGCGCGGATATCCGCGCGCTGCCGCGGGATATCGAATTTCTCATCTATCACCTGAAGCCAGGGCAGGAAGACATGATCATGCGCGAGCTGGCGAGCGACGGCAGCCGGCCGTTCCGGGCTATCCGCTGCGGCGACGTTTTCGAATACTAGTATCGTAACCATAGGTTTGAGCATGACTGCCCTGCACCAATCGGAAGTGTCGCTGCGCCTGGAGCAATTGACCGAACTGAGCGTCGCGCTCAGCAGCGACCGCGATATCACGCACCTGCTGGAACGGATCCTGCGGGCAGCCAAAAGCATGACCCATGCCGATGGCGGCACGCTGTACCGCACCAGCGCCGACAGTGCCAGTCTGTGTTTCAGCATCGCCATCAACGACACGCTGAAAATGAACCTCGGCGGCGCCGGCGGCGAGCCGGTCAATATTCCCGGCATTCGGCTGCATGATGGCGACGGACAGCCGAACATGAGCGCCGTGGCGGCTTATGCGGCGCATACCGGCAAGTCGGTGAACATCCATAACGTGTATGAGACCGACCTGTTCAATTTCTCCGGCATGCGGCAATTCGACGAGAAATACGGCTACCGTTCGCAATCGCTGCTGACCGTGCCGATGCGGGATCACGAGGGCGAGCTGATTGGCGTGCTGCAGCTGATTAACGCCAAAGATCCGCAAACCGGCGCAAAGCAGCCATTCAGCGATACCGATCAGCGCTTCATCGAGGCGCTGGCGTCGCAGGCAGCGATCGCGATCACCAACCGCCAGCTGATCGAGCGGCTGGAAACACTGTTCGAATCTTTCGTCAGGCTGATCAACATCGGCATCGATGAAAAATCGCCGCATACCGGCCGGCATTGCGAGCACGTGCCGGAGCTGACCATGATGCTGGCCGAAGCTGTGCATGCCACCGATACCGGGCCGCTGGCCGGCTTTTCCATGAGCGAGCGGGACCGGCGCGAGCTGTGGCTGGCCGGCCTCCTGCACGACTGCGGCAAGATCACTACCCCGGTACATGTGGTGGAAAAGGCGACCAAGCTGCAGACCCTGTATGACCGTATCGAGACAGTCGATACGCGTTTCGAAGTCCTGAAGCGCGATGCCCGCATCCGTGCGCTTGAAGAAAGGTGCACGGTGCTGGCCGAAGGCAGGGCCTCGGATGCTGCCGCCATCGCGGCGCGCCTGGCAGAGGAAATTGCCAGCCTGGACGCGGACCGCGAATTTCTTCGCCGCGCCAATATCGGCGGCGAATTCATGAAGCCCGAAGACCAGGAGCGCGTAGGGCGGATTGCGCGTTACCGCTGGACCAGTCCGGACGGCAGCGAGCGCCCCCTGCTGAATGCGGAAGAGGAAGCCAACCTGAAAATCCGCGCCGGCACGCTGAACGACGCCGAACGTGAAATCATCAACAATCACATCGCGGTGACGATCCGCATGCTGGAATCGCTGCCCTGGCCGCGCCACCTGGAAAACGTGCCGGAGTATGCCGGCGGCCATCACGAGCGCATGGATGGCAAGGGTTACCCAAAGGGCCTGACACGCGAGCAGATGTCTCTGCAGGCGCGCATGATGGCAATTGCCGATATCTTCGAAGCGCTGACCGCCAAGGACCGGCCTTACAAGAAGGGCAAGACGCTGTCGGAATCACTGCAGATTCTCGGCGGCTTTGTCGAGCGCAATCATATCGATCCCGATTTGTTTGATGTATTCGTGCGCAGGCAGGTGTATCTTCAGTACGCGCGCAAGTTCATGGACCCGGCACAGATCGACGAAGTCGATTTCACCACCATTCCGGGCTTTGTGCCTTGACGAGCTGTCATACGGTTTAAGTCATCCGTCAAGGAAGTCTCGCGAAGCGGTTTGGCCGTTCCTTAGCCTTTTCTTACACGTTTTTACCGGCTTTATTGGAAGGCGCCGCTTATTGCAGCGGACATCTGCGAGAAGAGGGAGGGGCGAGGCGGGGATGCTGTAACCGGCTTGAATGCCAAATGCCGAGAAAGCTTAAAAATTTTTCCCATTACCCTAAAGTTCTCGATCAGCCGGTCGTTAACCTGTGCTGAAGATGAGTAATGGAAGGTTTGGGAAGCTTTTGGGAGTTTGTGCGGGCTTATCAGGATTGATCCCGGCTTTGCACATCCAGGCGTCAGGACGTTAACAAAGCTGGATAGGGTTTACAAGAAATTTTTAAAAAAATTCTTCCCGAGCCTAAAGTTTCTTGTGTCTGTGACGTTAACAGAGTTGGAAGAGGTTTACAAGAGCAACGGTTAAGATTTTCCAATAAGTTAGCTGAAATACTTAAAGTAATTTGCGAGGAGTATGGCGTAAATACCACAGTGGACCGGAAAAAAGAAAATTTGTCCCATCCTTTTTTAGACATTTTTTGAGGTTAAGCAAGAAAGAACTTCAATTTTTAAGTTAATTTTTTGAAGTCCTGGCAAGTAAAACGAAGCTGTCGTTTCCCCCTTCGATAGCTCGCAAAGCCAAGCCAGGAGCCGCTTTCAGCGCAATGTCATGTTGCGTCTGTCAAATCCAGCCTAGTGTTTGTAAGACAAACACCGACGGGTTGGTGTGTTCATTCCCTTATATAAAAAACCGATTTCGGCTTATTTCGCCCTCATAGGCGCTAGATAAGAATGCGTTACCGAGACGAAATATTTCGTTTAGGTAATGTCCAAAGAAGGGGGAAAAATGGATACGAATAATATGATGGCTGAAATTCGCGATGCCAATCTCAGCTACCTGATGCTGGCCCAGCAAATGATCCGTGCCGATAAGGCAACCGCGATCTTCCGCCTGGGTATCAGCAAGGAAATCGCCGACCTGCTGGAAGGCTTGAACAATTCCCAGATCCTCAAACTTGCCGGTACCAACATGATGCTGGCGCGCTTCCGTTTCGATGATGGCGCTATCCTGGGCATGCTCACCAATTACAACAAGGACCGCGCACTGGCCCATTCGCATGCTGCCATCCTGATGGCTGGCCAACCGGTGGAAGAAATCGTTTAAGCGATTGCCGCCCAGTCCGAAGTCAGCAAAGCCGATTACGCGAGGTCCGAAATGGCAAAGAAAAGTGTGGTGACGGAAGCCCAGGAAATCCGCCTGGCGATCGATCTGATCAATCTCGGCGCGCGCCTGCAGTTGCTCGAGTCGGAAACCACGCTGTCGCGCGAACGTCTGCTGAAGCTTTACAAGGAGTTGAAGGGCGTGTCGCCGCCGAAGGGCATGCTGCCGTTCTCGACTGACTGGTTCATCACCTGGCAGCCGAACATTCACTCCTCGCTGTATATCAATATTTACAATTACCTCGTCGAGCATGCTGCCATCTCGGGCATCGAAGCGGTGATGAAAGCTTACCGCCTGTATCTGGAGCAGATCGGCCCGCTGGGTAACGAAGAGCCCGTGCTGTCGCTGACCCGCGCCTGGACGCTGGTGCGCTTCTTCGAGAGCAAAATGCTGCAGACCGCTTGCTGCAGCGAGTGCGGCGGCCATTTCGTCGTGCACCAGCTGGATTTGCATGACAATTACGTGTGCGGCCTGTGCCACATGCCTTCGCGCGCCGGCAAGACCAAAAAAGCCAAGGGCGGTGATGCCGTGGCGGTGGCTGCTTGAGTTTGACTGGCTGGCTAGCGGTTAAGCGCAGTGCGGCCAAGCTAGCTTAGCCTGATGTCCATGCGTGAAGGCAGCGCGGCGCCGCGAATCTGGGACGCGCCGGCATGGCGCGCGATGCTGCACCAGTGCCTGGCCTTGCCAGTTACCCTGCTGGTCCTGACTGCTCTGGAAGTGCGGCTCAGTGTGTCGCCGCATCCGCTGGTGGCGGCAATGATCCAGGGCGCAGTTGCAGCCGGCCTTTCGGCCTGGCGCCGCCTGGCAGTATGGTGGCTGCCGATCCAGTTTTTCTTCCCCCTTGCCCTGACCGGGGCGCTTGCCTTGCGTTTGCCGCCGTCGCTATTCCTTGGCTTGTTCCTGGCATTTCTGCTTCTGTACTGGAGCAGCTTTCGCACCCAGGTGCCGTATTACCCATCGACGCGGCCGGTGTGGCGCGCGGTTTCCGGCTTGCTGCCCGTCCGGCCGCTGCATTGTATCGATATCGGCAGCGGCTTCGGCGGCTTCGTGCTGGAACTCGCAGCCTTGCGCCCGGATAGCAGATTCGAAGGCATCGAGCTGGCGCCGCTCCCCTGGCTGGTTAGCCGCCTGCGTGCGCGCCTGAACTGCAGTTCGGCGCGATTCCGGCGCGGCGATTATCTTTCCCGTGATTTCGCTGTGTATGATGTCGTTTTTGCATATCTCTCTCCTGCGGCAATGCCGGCCCTGTGGGAAAAAGCCCACAGCGAAATGCGGCCGGGTTCGCTGCTGCTGAGCCTGGAATTCGCCATTCCCGGGCAGGCGCCGGATGTGGTCCTGCAGCCGCACGCTGGTGGCAAAGTCTTGTACGGCTGGCGGATGTAAGCCGGCTGCCTTGCTGCGCCGGTTATTTTCCGGTTTCCCCTCTCATCTCGCCTTTTTGCTGGGTCTAGTATCAGCCGCGCCACTCTATATTGAGAAGGCGCAATTAAGGTGTTAATTACTATGTTTCCTGTGGTACATTTTCTACTTGTACGCCCTGTGAAAGCATGGCTTCCAAGTGCCGTGGCGGTGATGGCTGTTGTTTCCGGTTCTGTTTGGCTATTTGTGCCGGTTTTCACGCTGTTATTCTGACGTCATATGGGCAATTTCCGGGCCGGTTATCGGCCCTTTTTCAGACTGGGGTACCAGGCTTGCTAGTCATAATCGGATACATTGTCGTTATTGGATCGGTCTTCGGTGGCTTCCTGCTGGCCGGCGGCCACATGGCCGCGCTGTTTCAGCCGGTTGAGTTACTGATGATTGGCGGCGCCGCGGTCGGCTCCTTCATCGTCGGCAATAACAGCAAAGCCATCAAGGCCACCCTGGGTGCCTTGCCCGGCCTCTTCAAGGGATCCCGTTACACCAAGTCCCTTTACATGGAGCTGATGACCTTGCTGTTCGAAATTCTGAGCAAGGTCCGCAAGGAAGGGCTGATGTCCATCGAGGGAGACATCGAAAGCCCCGAGGAAAGCCCGATCTTCAGCAAATACCCGGGCATTATGGCGGATCACCATATCATCGAGTTCATGACCGATTACCTGCGCCTGATGGTGTCGGGGAATATGGATGCGTTCCAGATCGAAAATCTGATGGACAACGAGATCGAGACCCACCATGCGGAAGGCGAGGTGCCGGTGCATTGCATCGCCAAGCTGGGCGACGCCATGCCCGCGCTGGGTATCGTGGCTTGCGTGCTGGGCGTCGTGCATACCATGGAGTCGGTCGGGCTGCCGCCGGCGGAACTGGGCATTCTGATCGCCCGCGCGCTGGTCGGCACCTTCCTCGGTATTCTGCTTTCGTACGGTTTCGTCGGCCCGCTGTCGGGTCTGCTGGAGCAAAAGCTGCATGAGTCGAGCAAGATGTTCCAGTGCGTGAAAGTGACGCTGCTGGCGAGCCTGAATGGCTACGCGCCGGCGCTGGCGGTGGAATTCGGCCGCAAGGTCCTGTTCTCGACGGAGCGCCCGTCTTTCATCGAGCTGGAAGAGCACATCAAGAGTTCGAAGGCAAAATGACCGGCATGAGCAGAGAAGGACAGGATCGAAATGGCAGATGAGGCGCGGCCAATTGTCGTCAAGCGGATAAAGAAATCCAGCGGCGGCCACCATGGCGGCGCCTGGAAGATTGCCTATGCCGACTTCGTGACCGCCATGATGGCGTTCTTCCTGCTGATGTGGCTGCTCGGTTCGACATCGAAGGGCGACCTGCAGGGGATCGCGGAATACTTTGCAACGCCGCTGAAGGTTGCCATGGGCGGCGGTTCCGGGTCCGGCGACAGCTCGCACGTGATCAAGGGCGGCGGCAAGGACCTGACCCGCAAGGATGGCCAGGTCAAGGCTGCGGATGCCCCTGGCGAGAAGAAAACCTACAACCTCAAGACAGCCGCCGAATTGCTGGAAAAGGCCGAAGGCGAACGCCTGAAGAGCCTGAAAAAGAAAATCGAGGAAGTCATCGCCAGCAACCCGGTTCTGCGGCAGTACAAGAACCAGCTGCTGCTGGATATCACTTCCGAAGGCTTGCGCATCCAGATCGTCGATGAGCAGAACCGGCCCATGTTTGCCTTGGCCAAGGCCGAGCTGCAACCCTATACCATGGAAATCCTGCGCGAGATCGGTATTGCGCTGAACGAGGTGCCCAACAAGATCAGCCTGTCCGGCCACACCGATGCCACGCCTTATTCGCGCGGGGAAAAAGGCTACAGCAACTGGGAGCTGTCGGCCGACCGGGCCAATGCATCGCGCCGCGAGCTGATCGCCGGCGGCATGGATGAAGCGAAAGTGTTGCGGGTGGTCGGACTGGCGTCCGTGCTACCGTTTGATAAGGCAAATCCGACAAGTCCGGCCAATCGCCGCATCAGCATCATTGTCATGAACAAGCGGGCGGAACTGGCCGCGTCGCAGGAAAGCGGAGCGGTGGAAGTGTCGGACAGCGCCGCGGGAGTAAAGGAATAGCAGGATGCCGGAGACGCACGAGCGCATTGATGCGGCAACGCTGGCGGACCGTGCCTGTACTTTAAAAGGTGCCGGTGATAAGGTGTTTTCATGACAAGAAAAAAGCTACTTGGCGCGCAGGTAAAGCACCTGCTGGAGACAGTCGCGGAAAACGGCAATCAGCATCTGACCGAGGTGGAAACGGATCTGATGCAGACCACCTTTCTGCTTGGCGAAGCCATTGAAAAGCTGTCGGCGAGTTTCATGGCGATCCATGAAACCGTGCGCGCGCAGCAGGACATGGTCGACACGTTGCTGGCCGCAGGTACGCTGCCTGAGGATGGCGCAAAGCGGCTCAAGGCCTTGCGGGCGGAAATCGGCACGCACGTCAATTCCGCCGTTACCGGTTTGCAGTTTCAGGATATGACCACGCAGCTGATCGGCCGTACCGTGCGCCGTGTCACCGGCCTGCGCGAAGTGCTGGATCTGCTGGAAGGCGGCAGCGCCGGCGTTCTGGAGGATGCCCCTGTGGAGGCCCTGGCCGAAGTACTGCATAACCTCAACCGGATGGTGGAAAGTCAGGCGCAGAAGCTCGAAAGCACATTGTGGAAGCCGGTGCAGCAGACGCACATGGAAAGCGGCGATATTGAACTGTTTTAAGCGAGCTGTTTTGAGCAAGCTGTTTTGAGCGTGTTGAGCCAAGACTGGCTTTCCAGGACTGACTGCAAGGAATAACGGAAAAAAGACGGGCGCAAGCCCGGTAATGACTAGAGCGGGAGTAGAGATGGCAAAAACGATACTTGCGGTGGATGATTCGGGATCACTCAGGCAGATGGTGGTGTTCAGCCTGAAGGCCGCCGGTTATATGGTGACCGAAGCCATTGACGGGCAAGATGGCCTGGAAAAGGCAAAGGCAGAGAAATTCGATCTGGTGCTGACCGACCAGAACATGCCGCGCATGGATGGGCTGACGCTGATCCGTTCCCTGCGCGCGCTGCCGGCTTACCAGACGGTGCCGATCCTGATGCTGACCACCGAAGCCAGCGATGAAATGAAGCAGAAGGGCAGGGCTGCCGGCGCCAACGGCTGGCTGGTCAAGCCATTCGACCCGCAGCGCCTGACCGAGGTGGTGCGGAAAGTCATCGGCTGAGCGGAACGGCAGACTGCCGGCCGCAACGGGCCGGATGTGCAAGTAAAGAGGGAGTGTGATAATGACTGTTGACATGAGCCAGTTCTACCAGGTGTTCTTCGAGGAAGCCGAAGAACTTCTGGCAGAAATGGAAAGGCTGCTTCTGGCCATCGACGTCGCACAGCCAGATCCCGAAGACTTGAATGCCATCTTCCGGGCAGCCCATTCGATCAAGGGCGGCGCCGCGACATTCGGCATCACCGATCTGTCGGAGAGCACGCATGCCCTGGAGACGCTGCTCGACCGTATCCGCAAGGGCGAAATGACCCTGACCGGCCAGCACGTGGATGCATTTCTCGCCGCCAAAGATACGCTGAAAATGCAGCTCGAAGGCCACCGCCACGGCGCCGCAGTGGACCAGGCGCAGGTTGCCGATATGCGCGCCACACTGAAGGCGATGGCGCAGGCGGGCAATGCCATTGCCCGGCCCGCGGAGCCGCCATTGCAGCCGGTGTCTCGGTCTGCTGCTGCGCCGGGAGGCTTGACGCGCTATCGCATCGAAATGCCGCAGTTGTCCGAACGCGACGTCGCTGCGCTGGCCGGCGAGCTCGGCATGCTGGGTGCCACCAGCCAGTCTGTTCTGCCGGACGGCCGCGCCGTGTTTACGCTGGATACCGCGGATGGCACCGACGGCATCGTGGCGATCTGTTCCTTCATCATGGAACCTTCTGATCTGAAGATCACCACGGAAAACGCGGGTGAAGCAGCGGAAGATCCGGGCTACGGTTTTTTCGAGCCGATGCAATCGGCCATCGAACAGAAAGAAAAGGAAGACGCCCAGGGATACGGGTTCTTCGAGCCATTTGTGCCGGCCAACGCCGCGCCGGATACAGCGGTAGCTACCATGCCAGCAGCCGACGATGCGGCAGCCGCAGCGAAAATGAAAGCTGCGCGGCGCGAGGCCGACAAGCCCGCCGCCGCGCCTGCGCATCACGAAGCGTCGACGTCGATCCGGGTCGGCATCGAAAAGGTGGACCAGCTGATCAACCTTGTCGGCGAACTGGTGATTACGCAAGCCATGATTGAACAGCGTACCGGTTCGCTCGACCCGATACAGCACGAGCGCCTGCTTGCCAGCGTCGGTCAGCTGACGCGCAATACCCGCGCTCTGCAGGAAGCGGTCATGTCGATCCGCATGATGCCGATGGATTACGTGTTTTCGCGTTTTCCCCGCATGGTGCGCGACCTGGCCGGCAAGCTCGGCAAGCGAGTCGAATTCGTTACGCAGGGTGCTGCCACAGAGCTGGACAAGGGGTTGATCGAGCGCATCGTCGATCCGCTGACTCACCTGGTACGCAACAGTATCGATCACGGCATCGAGATGCCGGATGTGCGCCTTGCAGCAGGTAAAAATGAGACCGGCCGCCTGTCGCTGTCGGCTGCGCATCAGGGTGGCAATATCGTCATTGAAGTGACGGACGATGGCGGCGGCCTGAACCGGGAAAAAATCCTGGCCAAGGCGCAGCAGCAGGGCTTGCCGGTATCCGATACGATGCCGGATGCGGACGTGTGGCAGCTGATTTTTGCGCCGGGATTTTCCACCGCCGAACAGGTGACCGACGTCTCCGGCCGCGGCGTCGGCATGGATGTGGTCAAGCGCAATATCGCATCGCTGGGCGGCGTCGTGGATATCCGCTCGCTGAAGGGCTTTGGCACTACCATTTCGATTTCCCTGCCGCTGACCCTGGCAATCCTGGACGGCATGTCGATTCGGGTGGGCCAGGAAATCTATATCCTGCCACTCGCCTACGTGGTCGAGTCGCTGCAACCCAATCCTTCCGACATCAAGGAAATCAGCGGTTGCGGCCGCGTCATCAAGGTGCGCGGCAATTACCTGCCGCTGATCCCGCTGTACCAGATGTTCGGCGTCGAATCGGCGCGCACCGATCCTGCCGAAGGCATCGTGGTGATTCTCGAATCCGACGGCAGGAAGGCAGCGCTGTTCGTTGACGAACTGGTCGGGCAGCAGCAAGTGGTGGTGAAGAATCTCGAATCGAATTACCGCAAGGTGGCTGGCATCTCCGGCGCGACCATTCTCGGGGACGGTGGCGTATCGCTGATCATCGACGTCGCGGCGCTGCTGCGCTCGAGTCGCCAGCTGAATGAAGAATTAATCAATATTGAACAAGGAACTAGCCATGCAAGCAACTGAACAGACCAATGCATTCCTGGGCAACGAGAGAGCTGCCGCTGAAATGGCCGGCAATGAATTCCTCGCCTTCACGCTGGGCAAGGAAGAGTATGGCATCGACATCCTGAAAGTGCAGGAGATTCGCGGCTACGAAGCGGTCACCCGCATCGCCAACGCGCCGGAATTCGTCAAGGGTGTGATCAACCTGCGCGGTATCATCGTGCCGATCGTCGACATGCGCATCAAGTTCCACCTCGGCGAGCCGACCTATGATCAGTTCACCGTGGTGATCATCCTGAACATCGCCGGGCGCGTCGTCGGCATGGTGGTCGACAGCGTATCGGATGTGATCACGCTGAATCACGGACAGATCAAGCCGGCACCGGAAATGGGCACCGCCTTCAACACGGATTACCTGATCGGCCTGGGCACGCTGGAAGAGCGCATGCTGATCCTGATCGATATCGACAAGCTGATGTCGAGCGCCGAAATGGGGCTGATTGACAAGCTCGCTGCATAAGACAGGCGGCGGGCTGAGGCCCGTTGCGCTTGTGCCGCGCTCGTGCCGCATCCATCCTAGTAGTCCGGAGTTTTCAATGTTCAAGAATATTTCTATCCGTTCCCGCCTGATCTTTGTGATCGCCTTTCTTTCCGCGTCCCTGATTGGCGGCGGCGTTGTGGGTCTGGGCAGCATGAATCACTTCAACGATTCGCTCAAGACGATGTACCAGGACCGTCTGGTGCCGCTGGAGAAGCTGGATATGATCGTCCGGGCGATCGACAACAATCGCCTGGCGCTGGCCGAATCGGTCAATGGCAGCCCTGAAGTGATCACCGCCAAGACCGGCGAAGTTGAAAAGCGCAGCGCCGACATCAGCACCAGCTGGAGTGCCTATCATGCGGCGGTGAAGGATCCGGAAGAGAAGCGGCTGGCTGACGCTTTCATCGAGGCGCGCGGCAAATTCCTCGAAGAAGGCGTGAAGCCTGCGCTCGCCGCCTTGCGCAGCCAGAATGCTGCACAGGCCCAGGAAATCCTGCAGGGACCGCTGAGCCGGCATTACCAGCCGCTGGAAGAGAGCATCAATGCACTGATCCGGTATCAGCGTGACACGGCACAGGCTGATTTCACAAGGGTGCAGACGCTTTACATCTGGATCCGCAATATCTCGGTGGTATCGCTTGCGGGTGGCTTGCTGATCGGCCTGCTGATGGCTTACTGGCTGATTGCCGCCATTTCGCGGCCGCTCGAGGAAGCGGTGATGATCGCCAAGAGCGTGGCCGACGGAGATCTGACGCAATCCTTTGACACGGATGCGCGCGACGAAACCGGACAATTGCTGGTTGCCTTGCGCGACATGAACGACAGTCTCGCCCGCACCGTCAGCCACGTGCTGGTGGCGATCGATACGATTGGCGTGGGCTCGCGCGAGATCGCCATGGGCAACGCCGACCTGTCGGCGCGCACCGAATCGCAGGCCAGTTCACTGGAACAGACTGCATCCTCGATGGAGGAGCTGACCACCACGGTCAAGCAGAATGCCGATAACGCGCGCCAGGCCAACCAGCTGGTGGTGTCGGCTTCCGATTGCGCCGTCAAGGGCGGCGACGTGGTCGGCCAGGTAGTGGAAACCATGGGCTCGATCAAGGAAAGCTCGCGCAAGATCGTCGATATCATCGGCGTCATCGACAGCATCGCTTTTCAGACCAATATCCTTGCGCTGAATGCCGCGGTGGAAGCTGCACGCGCCGGTGAGCAGGGCCGCGGCTTTGCGGTGGTGGCAGCCGAGGTGCGTTCGCTGGCGCAGCGCTCTGCCGGCGCGGCGAAGGAAATCAAGGCGCTGATCGGCGACTCGGTGGAAAAGGTCGATGCCGGCGCCAAGCTGGTGGACGATGCCGGCAAGACCATGGACGAGATCGTCACTTCGGTCAAGCACGTCGCAGACATCATGGCAGAAATCACCGCAGCCAGCCAGGAACAGAGCAGCGGTATCGAGGAAGTCAACCGCGCCATCGCGCAAATGGATGAAATGACGCAGCAGAATGCCGCACTGGTTGAAGAGGCCGCGGCAGCAGCGCAGAGCATGCAGGATCAGGCAGCAGCCCTGGCCAAGGCCGTGGCGATCTTCAAGATCAAGGCTGGCAAGGGAGGAAGCATCGCCCGTGCAGCCGCTCCCGCCAGTTCGAATGCGCCACAGTCCGCGGCGCCAAAACTTGCGGCACTCAAAACCGTCAAGCCATTACCGCCGGCACAGCCCCGGCCTGCAACGCGGGAGGTCGCGGTAAAGCCAGTGGCACCGGTGCCAAAAATCGCCAAGCCTGTCAATGTCAGCGGCAATGGCGACGACTGGGAAGAATTCTGATGCCGATTGAAGCAATGGCAGGCCGCCGATGAGCACGGTATTTTCCCCTTCCGGGCGCGGTGTGCCGCTGGCCGGCGCCGCGTCGCAGCATGGCAAGGAATTCGAGTTCACCGCGCGCGACTTCGAGCGTGTGCGCTCGATGATCTACCGCAGGGCTGGCATCGCGCTGGCCGATAGCAAGCAGGAAATGGTGTACAGCCGTCTGGCGCGCCGCTTGCGCGCCACCGGCACAGCCTCGTTCGCCGTCTATCTCGATGCGCTGGAGCGCAATACCGGCAGTGCCGAGTGGGAAGCGTTCACCAATGCGCTCACGACCAATCTCACCGCGTTCTTCCGGGAATCGCACCATTTTCCCCTCCTGGCAGAGCATGTCGCGGGCCGCAAGGAGTCAGTGACGATCTGGTGTTCGGCCAGTTCCACCGGCGAGGAACCCTATTCCATCGCCATGACCCTGTGCGAAGCATTCGGCAGCATGACGCCGCCGGCCCGAGTCATCGCCACCGACATCGATACCAACGTGCTGGCTACCGGCGAGCGCGGCGTCTATGGCGCCGACCGCATCGAGCGCATGGAACCGGAGCGGGTCAAGCGCTTTTTCCTGAAAGGGAAGGGCGCGCAGGCTGGCATGGTGCGGGTGCGCGAAGAATTGCGCGCGCTGGTGACGTTCAAGCAGCTGAACCTGCTGTCGGATGACTGGCCAGTTTCCGGGCCGTTCGATGCGATTTTCTGCCGCAATGTGATGATCTATTTCGACAAGCCGACGCAGGGCAAGATACTCGCGCGCTTTGCGCCGCTGATGAAGCCGGATGGGCTGCTGTTTGCGGGACATTCGGAAAACTTCCTGTACGTGTCCGACCTTTTCAAGTTGCGCGGCAAGACAGTGTACGAACTCGCCGATAAGGCCAGCGCAACAGGCGCAACCGTTGCAGCCGGGGCACGCAAGGCGTGAGAAGCAAAAGATGAGCACCGAAAACGTTGAGCAGTTCGCCAAGAACATATACTACGACCGCACCTTCGACTGTGACGCGGCAAAGATCCTGCCGGGGGAATATTTCGTCACGCCCAAGGATATGATGATCGTCACGGTGCTGGGGTCGTGCGTGGCGGCTTGCATCCGCGACCGCACCACCGGAATCGGCGGCATGAACCATTTCATGCTCCCCGACGGCAATGATGCCGACGGCCCGGTGTCAGCATCGATGCGGTATGGCACCTATGCGATGGAAGTGCTGATCAATGCCTTGCTCAAGGGCGGAGCGCGGCGGGAAAACCTGGAAGCGAAAGTATTCGGCGGCGGCAATGTGCTGCGTGGCTTTGTCGCCATCAATGTCGGCGAGCGCAATGCCCAGTTCGTGCGCAGTTACCTGAAGGCCGAGGGTATCCGCATCCTGGCCGAAGACCTCAACGATATCCATCCGCGCAAGGTCTATTTCTTCCCGCGCAGCGGCAAGGTGCTGGTCAAGAAGCTCAAGCAGCTCAACAACAATACCCTGGTCAATCGCGAGCAGGATTACGCTCACCGCCTGCAGACCAAGCCGGTGGCAGGTGACATCGAACTGTTCTCGTGACAGGCGCACCGCACGGAGACCAGGAGTGGAGATTCAAGGCATGAAAACGAAAGTGTTGATTGTGGATGATTCGGCGCTGATCCGCAGCGTCATGAAGGAAATCATCAACAGCCAGCCGGACATGGAAGTAGTGGGCGCGGCGCCCGACCCGCTGGTGGCGCGCGAGATGATCAAGCAGACCAATCCGGACGTGCTGACGCTGGACGTGGAAATGCCGAAGATGGATGGCCTGGATTTTCTCGAGAAGCTGATGCGCCTGCGGCCCATGCCGGTAGTGATGGTATCGTCGCTGACCGAGCGCGGCTCCGACATCACCATGCGTGCGCTGGAGCTCGGGGCGGTGGATTTCGTCACCAAGCCGAAGATCTCGATCCAGCATGGCATGATGGAATACACCGAGCTGATCACCGACAAGATCCGTACCGCTGCGCGCGCCCGCGTGAAAGCGGCGCCGCCGCGCCTGCCGGCTGGCAGCGCCGTCCAGCCTGCCGCCAGCCTGCCGATGCTGCGCAATCCGCTCACCAGTAGCGAAAAGCTGATCATCATCGGCGCTTCCACGGGCGGCACCGAAGCGATCAAGGAATTCCTTCTGCAAATGCCGTCGGATTGCCCTGGCATCCTGATCACCCAGCACATGCCGGAAGGATTCACCCGGTCGTTTGCGAAACGGCTCGATTCCCTGTGCAAGATTGCAGTCTCGGAAGCAGCGGGCGACGAGCGTATCCTGCCGGGCCATGCCTATATCGCGCCGGGGCATTCGCATCTGATGCTGGCGCGCAGCGGCGCCAACTATGTCACGCGCCTCGACCAGGGGCCGCCGGTCAACCGCCATCGGCCCTCGGTCGATGTGCTGTTCCGATCCGCCGCCGAGTGCGCCGGCAAGAATGCCGTGGGCGTGATCATGACCGGCATGGGCAAGGATGGCGCGCAGGGCATGCTGGAAATGAAACATGCCGGCGCTTACAATTTTGCGCAGGATGAAGCCAGTTGCGTGGTGTTCGGCATGCCGCGGGAAGCGATCGCTGTCGGCGCAGCCGATGAAGTGGCGCCTCTCCTGGAACTGCCGACCCGGGTGCTGCACTATCTGGCAACGCATGGCAGCCGCGCGCTGCGTGTCTAAGGCCTGTGGCGAGTTGTAAATTGAGTAATCCGTGTGCGAAATTTGTTGGGTATTCGCGCATTTGATGGTATTACCTATAAGCAATAGCACTTCTTCGGTGCATAATAGGGCATGGTTTGATGCAGGGCGAAAGCTTGGCCGGTTTTGAAGAACCGGCAACTGCATATTTAGCAATCGATGGAGTAATTCATGGCTAACCCGAATACCAAATTTTTGGTGGTTGACGACTTTTCGACGATGCGCCGAATCGTGCGCAACCTGCTCAAGGAACTGGGGTACACGAACGTCGACGAAGCCGAGGACGGCTCGATGGCCTTGACCAAGCTGCGCAGCGAACAATTCGATTTCGTCATCTCCGACTGGAACATGCCCGTCATGGATGGCCTGGTCATGCTGCAGAACATCCGTTCCGACCCGGCACTGTCGAAGCTGCCGGTGCTGATGGTGACCGCGGAAGCGAAAAAGGAAAATATCATTGCAGCCGCCCAGGCTGGCGCCAGCGGTTACGTGGTCAAGCCGTTCACCGCGGCGACGCTGGATGAAAAGCTGACCAAGATTTTCGAGAAAATGGAAAAGGCTGCATGAGCACGCAGAACGTGAATTTTCTGGTGCGCGAACCGCTGCTCGATCCAAAGCAGCGCATCCTGGGATATGAGCTGGGCTGGCAAAGCGCCGATGGCAGTGCTGTCGCGTCCGGCAATGATGACGAAGCTGCGCAGTTGGTGCGCCAGATCGCCGAGTTTCTGCTGGATGCGGATGGAAACTGGCTGCTGGGCGAAAATCTTCTGTTTTTGCAGGCGACGCCAGGGCTGCTGAACGAGCCGGCGCTGCGCTCGCTGCCGCCCCACAAGACCGTGCTGTGCGTCAGCTCGCTTGGCCTGGGTAATGCCGAATTCGCCGCCAGGGTAAAAGAATTGCGCAGCGCCGGCTTCGGCATTGCGCTCAAGGATGCCGAAGCGCTCGTGCATGACAAGAACCTGTTGCTGCAAATTTCACGGGTGGAGATCCACTTCGGCGAAACCGAATTCGCCGCGCAGGCGCGAATCTATGGCGCGCTGAAGCAGTCGACGCTGCGTATGGTCGGGCGTGGCATCACCAGCTGGAAGGAATACGATTCCTGCGCCTCGCTTGGCGTCGATGCCTTTGCCGGCAACCTGTTCGCGACTCCGCGTCCCGGCGCGCAAGCCACTGGCCTGAACCCGGTGCAGAGCATGATCCTGCAATTGATGGACATGGTGCGCAAGAACATCGACGTGCGCCAGCTCGAAGCCGTCCTCAAGCGCGACGCGGCATTGTCGTACAAGCTGCTGACTTACATTAATTCGGCCGGATTCGGCCTCGGCACCGAGATCCAGTCACTGCGCCATGCCGTGACCATGCTCGGCTATTCGCCACTGTACCGCTGGCTGTCGGTGCTGCTGGCTACCGCCGGCACCAGCGCGCAATCGCCGGTGCTGATGCAGACCGCAGTGGTGCGCGGGCGTTTCGTCGAATTGCTGGGCAAGAATCTGCTGCCGAAGAACGAGGCGGAAAACCTCTTCGTTGCCGGCATGTTCTCGCTGCTGGACCGCTTGCTGAACATGCAGATGGATAAGGTGCTGGAAAATATCCCCCTGTCCGAGCAGGTAACGGAAGCGCTGCTCAACCGTCAGGGCATCTATGGCCCCTTCCTGAGCCTGGCCGAGGCATGCGAAAAGGGTAACACCGGTGCCATCGCGGCGCTGGCGGATTCGCTATTCATCAGCCCTGCGCAAGTCAACGAAGCGCATCTGGGAGCGCTAAGCTGGGCGCAAAGCCTGAAGTTGTAATTCCTCCGGCCCGCCATCGCGGGCCTTTTCTCATCCTGGGTCTTTTCTTTTCATACGGCGAAATGCAGGGCGTTTTACCCCCTGTTTCCCTGATGAGCCCGCTCCCCGATCGGCAATAATCCTACCCGATGGCTGGTCAGTGCGTCATGTTGACGCATTGGCACAGGCAGCAGGGAAAAAGCGGCCATGGCCGACGACAGCGATCTCGAACGAACGGAACCCGCCTCGGCGCGGCGCCTGGAACAGGCCCGCGAAGAAGGTGACGTCCCGCGCTCGCGCGAGCTCGCGACCTGCACGGTACTGCTGGCTGCCGGCGTCGGCATCTGGGTGCTGGGCGACGCCATGGTTCGTCCGCTCAAACGACTGCTGGAAGCGGGACTTTCCATCGAACGCGAACAAGCCTTTGATCCCGCGCTGCTGCTGTCGGTCCTCGGCGCGAAGCTGGGAGACGTGCTGCTGGCATTTCTGCCGCTGGCCGCATTGCTGGTGCTGGTGGCGGTGTGCTCGCCGCTGCTGATCGGTGGCTGGCTGTTTTCCACC